>ERZ1027255.67-NODE-67-length-40862-cov-37.064327_pt1 | contig 40862 bp, 28 predicted proteins | sample MGYA00519261_ERZ1027255 | MGnify/ENA primary metagenome ERZ1027255 (study PRJEB26926, sample SAMN06164399) | human gut metagenome | biome: ENVO:00009003; feature: ENVO:2100002; material: ENVO:00002003 | host: Homo sapiens | place: USA | collected 2012 ...
TAGGAGAACAGCCTTCTTTTGTCTTGAAGATTCGGTAAAGATGAGTGCGACAAGAAAATCCGCACTCGGCGGAAATGATGTCGTTGCTATAATCTGGATATTCCAACATCATCTTCTTGGCTGCGTTGAAACGAATCTCGCTGAGCCATATTCGAAAGTTAGAGTGCAGGCATTGATCGAAGAACTGGCTCAGTTCGTTCTTTGAGATACAAAGCGTACGGGAAAGCGTCAACATGTTTACATTACAGTCCTTATATCCTAAATTCGCACACCAGTCATCAAGACTCTTCTGGATGAAATCTCTGCGCTCGTCGGAAATTAACTGTAAAGATTCTATACTGCCTGCAGAATTATACTGCTTGGCAGAATGTGCCCCCCCCATACCTATATTTTAAGGCATAGCTTTCCTCTTCCTTGTCCAGGAGTTCTTCGGTAGGGATATAACTGCTGCCGAGAGCGATAAACGTAAGATTGAAGAACAGCAGGGCAAGCAATACGGCAGGACCCACTATATATAATAAGGTGGTAGAAAAGATGGCAACTGGCATAGCGAGAACTGCGAGCCATAGAATGACTACACTTGCACGCGAATATCTCACATAGGGCAACATATCTGTTGCTGCCATCGTTTCCAGCAAGTTCCTGCGCCTCATCATCTCCCTGACAATCATGGATATGCAATAGATGACACTTACGCAGAACAGAGCCAGCATAATATAAAGCCCTTCTCTGATATACAGGCTATGATGGAGACTGATACCCACGCAAAAGACCACAATGATGGCAGCATAAATACCACTGCACATCAGTATCATCTTTCTGAGGTTGGAACGTGTGGTTTCTATGTTGTAGATTCCCATGGATATAAGCGAAAAACAGGGCGTATAGACGAGAATGTTAACGACAGCCCCAAGACTGTCGTCAGCAGCACGGAAGCCGAATCCCATCTGTATGACATATTGTATCGCCAGTCCTAACAAGGCGACAACAATCATCCATCGTGAACGCTCATACCGCTTGTTCTCCCATCTTACATGCAGATAAGAGACAGCCACGATGAAGGCATTGATGAGCATGAATATGAAACATGCAAACTGTAAGAGAAATAATGAATTCATACGCTTCTTATCTTATGTTTACTTTCTTTGCTATACATTATTATAATGAATACGCTTACAAAAGTACAATAATCATTTCAGAATAGACACAATAAATACTCATACATTTAACGGAAGAACAGCTTTATACCTCATCTTCTTCTTCCTCTTCAGCAGAAGCGTTGGTATCCAACTTCTCATCCTTTGATATAGAGATACTACCCATTCGGGAAATCTTAAGTACCATAGGTACATATTCATCGCTGGTAACATCAGGCGACCCAACACTTGCTGCGAAGTAAAGATAATCACCTTCTGCTTTCACATACACAATACCAAGCAAAGCACCCATGTCCTGTGTATGTTTGTCAATATAAGACGTGAAATCTTTCTTTGTGAAAGTACGGTTAAAGAATTCTGAGCCATCACTTCTCAATACCTTAACCGAAATTCTGTTATCATAATACTTGGTGTTTTCGTCCAACTGGAGAACCGGAAGTTCCTTGTCAGAACTACGCTTCACCACCACTTTATAATGGGAACCAACCCAGTCTGCCTCCCTGGTCTGCTCATAATCACTCATTTTCTGAGTAGCTTTATTCACAACCTTAGCCACCGGTTTAGGGGCAATAATGATATTACTCTTCTTTTTTTCAGTACAAGCCGTCAAGCTTGAAATAGCCAAAAGACCTATTAATATATAATCAATTCGTTTCATTCCGTTATTTTTTCTTACTGCAAAAGTACATTTTTCTTTTGAAATAGCCAAAGAAAAGAACCGAAATCTACATTCTGAGACCAAATCAGATACAAAAAGGCGCCTACTTTCACAAGCAGACGCCTTAGCATACCTAAATACTAACTAATAAATTTCCTATTGAATCTTACACGATATAATAAAAGTTCAGTTTATGAATTCTAATCGTAACTTTGACGAAAGGAAAATGAAAAGGTTTAATCAAGATATAAAAAAAAGTGCTTTTTCTGCTTTTTTTTTCATTTCTTAGCAAAAGAACATCAAAAAAAACGATTTTGTTTTGTTTTTCGAACAATTTGCCGTACCTTTGCAGCATAATAAAGACACTAAGTATGAAAAAGAGGTTAATATTTATCATTTCTGTATTTTTTGCCTTCGTTTCATGTTCGCATCAGCAAACAGAAAAGAAGGAGCAAGTCATCGACACAATACCTGTGATGGTGATGCAGATACAGAAATGCAATCGCTTATATACTGCAGAAGCTCATGTTCATAAGATTATAACACATGATGACCAGCTCAATCTGAAGGGCTCACTGTTCAAGAAAGACTTTAATATTCATGTTCCCGGATCAAACCGCAAGGTGGCCATTCCGATGGATGCGACATTAAAAGCTTATGTAGACTTTTCAGGATTCTCTGCTAAGAACGTTAACCGACAAGGTGACAAGATAGAAATCATCTTACCAGACCCAAAAGTGATACTTACCAGCAGTAAAATCAATCATGAAGGTGTAAGACAATTCGTTTCACTCACCAGAAAGAACTACAGTGATGCAGAACTGTCACAATTCGAACAACAAGGCAGGGAAAGTATCATTCGCGATATCCCGAACCTAGATATTCTTGAGCAGGCACGCCAAAGTGCAGCAAACACCCTGATTCCGATGCTACAGGACATGGGATTTGCAGAAGAGAATATCAAAATCAGTTTCAGGAAGAAATTCACTTTCAACGATCTGAAGACTCTTCTGGATAAGACAACTATCGAAAAGAATCACTAAGCGAGGAGAACAATGATATGAAAAGAATACAAATCATCGTACTATTAGCACTGATCCTTATTCTGGGTGGAGCCTTCTATTGGCTCACCAAAGACAACGAGGTCAGCGTGGTACAGGAAGATAAGACAACCCTCTCACCCACTCAGGTAGAAAGTATCGAGAATATCGGTCAATGGGAATTTCTATCTGTAAGTGATGAAGAACTGATAGATACAATACGCCGTGGCTTTTTTGGCGATGACCAACTGGTACGTATCTATTACGGAACGTTGCGCTTGGGTATCGATATGAAGGATGTAAAAGAGGGATGGCTAAAAGCCAGTCAGGACAGCATCGTTTGCACTTTACCTCCTATCAAACTGCTGGATCATAACTTCATAGACGAAGCGAAGACCAAGAGTTTCTTTGAAGAAGGCAAATGGACAGGCAGCGACAGACAGGCTATGTATGAGCGTGCTTATCAAGCCATGAAGAAACGTTGCTTAAACCGCACCAATATCTATACTGCACAGGCGAATGCCAAGACTCAGTTTAGAGAGATGCTGAAAGCAATGGGATTCAAAAACGTGAAGATAGAATTTGAGAAATAACAAGGTTATAATACATAAGTAACTGCGTTATCAGGTATAAAAAATATAGATATAAGATAAACATAAAATTTTTAAGAGATGGATGCAATAAACGATTTTTTCACCGCATTTAGTTCATTCCTTTGGGGATGGCCTATGATTATCCTGCTGTTGGGAACCCACATCTTTCTGACCATCCGCTTGCGCTTTCCACAACGCAAGATTTTCAAGGCAATCAAACTGTCTGTAAAGAAAGACAAGAATGCCACAGGAGATGTTTCACAGTTCAGAGCACTGGCAACAGCACTGGCAGCTACAATTGGTACCGGTAACATCATCGGTGTGGCTACAGCTATCGCTCTTGGCGGACCAGGAGCCGTACTCTGGTGCTGGTTAACCGGTGTCTTTGGTATTTCTACCAAATATGCCGAAGGATTACTCGCCGTAAAATATCGCGTAAAGACCAAGCGAGGCACGATGTTGGGTGGTCCTATGTATGCCCTGGAAAAAGGATTGGGCTGGAAATGGCTTGCAGTTCTGTTCGCCCTCTTTGCCGCATTGGCATCATTCGGAATCGGTAGCACGGTACAGGCAAATGCCATCTCTACCCTGGTAGAAAACCAATACGGCATTTCTCCATACATTACAGGTGCCATCGTTACGGCTTTAGGAGCAGCTGTGATTCTTGGAGGCGTGAAAAGTATCGCCAAGGTTTGCGGCATGCTGGTACCTTTCATGGCACTCTTTTATGTATTAGGCTGCATCTACATTCTCTGTGTAAATCATGCTTATTTATTGCCTGCCATCCACGTAATCTTAGACTCAGCATTCACAACAAAGGCTGCAGGTGGCGGCTTCGCAGGAAGTACCGTGATGATTGCAGCCCGCTATGGTATAGCCCGCGGATTGTTCTCGAACGAAAGTGGTCTGGGTTCGGCACCCATCGTTGCTGCAGCAGCCCAAACCCGTAACCCTGTGCGTCAGGCATTGGTTTCATCTACCGGTACCTTTTGGGATACTGTCATCATCTGTGCCCTTACAGGTCTTGTCATCACCTCAAGTATCATAGCATATCCAGACATTGACTATCATAACGGAGCAGCACTCACCAAGGCTGCCTTCAGTAAGATTCCATATATCGGAGCTCCGATATTGACCATCGGACTGGCAACATTTGCTTTCAGTACGACATTGGGATGGAGTTATTATGGAGAACGGTGTGTAGAATATCTGAAAGGCAAAAAGTGGATGCTCTGTTTCCGCATAGTCTATATTGCTACTATCTTCCTGGGTAGTGTTATCAGTCTGGGACTGGTTTGGAACATTGCCGACTGCATGAATGCTTTAATGGCCATACCAAACCTTATCTCCCTGCTCTGCCTGAGTGGTATCATAGTGCATGAAACCAGAAAGTATCTGTGGAGAGACCAGTTAGATAAAGACATGGACGAAAAAGAAATAGAGGAATTAGAATAAAAGACACAGAAAGAAAATACCCTGAAAGGGAGTAAAAATACAAAAGCTCGGCATTGCATCACTGCAGACCGAGCTTTTATTATTAAATCAACAAAAACTAATAAAATATCTTTTCTAAAAACCAAAAAACCTATTCGTTATGAACTTATGGTGCAAAGATACTACAGTTTGCGCAATAAACAGCACATTTTCTGTTGATTTCTATACTTTTTGGTGAGCAAACGTTTGCACAGTTTGCACTATCAGATTACAATTTATACTGAAGATGTTTCATTGCATGACCACCCCAAGTGGTATCATTGACATATTGGAAACCAACCTTCGTATAGAGACGCTCCGCTTTCGGATTGCCTTTATCACAAAGCAAACCTACAGCAGGAAGTTCTAATTCTCTTGCGCGAGAGATAGCAGCCTCCAGCAGTTTAGATGCAATACCTTTTCCACGGTATTGGCTAGAAACTGCCAAACTATCCAAATAGAACTCACCTTCCTCAGTTTCAAGATCCATAGCCGAATAGTCTATTCCAAAAGACGCAATCGCTTCCTCGATAAAGCGCTTACGTAATCTTTTGACATCAGCACCATCGTATGCAACCAAGATGCCAACAAGAATGCCATCATTAGACATAGCAACTAATGTGTTCTTATAACTATACTGACTGTCCTCCATCTCTACAAGTTTAGTCATCATACGGTGAAAATCAACCAATGTATGCTGAGGACCAGCAAAATTTTGACAACACTGTACATTCATCGCCTCCATGATGAGCGATGCGATATGCGAAGCCTTGTCGGGCGTAGCCTGTTCTATTTGAATTTTCATTATACTATTTTTATTATTGTTTTATTATTGTTATTTCTTTCATGCTCCAGCATCGTGAGGAAATTCTACAATTACTTTTTTCATGATTGCTGAGTTGGGTTTGATGCCCTTATGTTTTACAAAGTTACTTATTTTTTTTGATAAGAGCAAGTTTTTTATATTTTTTATTCGAAAAAGTTTTTTTATTCGAAAAAAAGATGTATCTTTGCCACAGGTTTTGAAGCTAAATTTCTATTACTAGTATAATAGAGATACCCAAATCCCTTGGGTCCCAATGCTTCAAAACCTTTTTCGTTTTTAAGAGCGAAAAAGGAATACACCGAGCTAGTGTACCCTTCTTCGCAATATAATTCCTTAATATTTTGATTTTCAAAACATTACAACTATCACAAAGCTACAGAAGCATCCTTTAAGTCTACTGCCTGTGCCTTGAGCGTTCCCTTACCTTTTATCACAACGACACATTTTCCGAAGAAAGCCTTGCGATGTGAATCGGTAAAACGCTCCAAAGAAGTCTGACAACCATTATCAGTTCCCAGAATCTTTGGCGTTTTCAGGAAACCATGACCACTTGCATCCTGTTCTCCTGAGACAGAGAAGAAAATCTGGTTATCTGCGTTCGGACAGAGATTGCCGTCTTTGTCTACCACATTCACCTCGACAAAGGTGGTCGGATCTGAAATGCCATAGGCCTGATGCCCCTGATAGGTCTTCTTCAACACAAGATGATGAGGAGCTCCTGCTGTTTTTATGACCTGCTCTCTAAGAACTTTACCATTCTTTCTGGCTACAACCTTTACTTCTCCCGGTTCAAAGTTTACGCGCCACATCACATGATATTCAGTACTCTTTCTGAAAGCATCGCCTTCGTTCTTTGCACCATAGACAGTCTTCTTACGGATGCCCTGACTCTTGCCATTGATAAAGAGTTCTACCTCATCGGCATGATTATAATAACACCACATATCAATGGTCTGTCCAGGCAGCCAGTTCCAATGAGGGAAGAGATGCAGCACATCTTTCTGAGTCCACTCACTCTGATACATATAATAGCTGTCTTTTGGAAGACCCGCCAAATCGATAATGCCAAAATAACTGCTACGGGCAGGATAAGCATAAGGAGTAGGTTCACCGATATAATCGAAACCGGTCCAGATAAACTGTCCGCCCACAAAGTCGTTGTGCTTCACCACATCCCAGGTTTCTTCGTGGGTACTACTCCATGATGCGTGGAAATTATCATAAGCCGAACACATAAACGAAGGATCGGTATAAGGCAACCACCATTCCTTTGGCGCAGTATAAATGCTGTCGCTAGGCATCATATAGTAGCCACGAGTCTGCAAGGCAGAAACACTCTCCGACAGAATGAAAGGCTTGCCAGGGAAATTCTTTAGCACATCCTTCACCCACTGATGGTGATAATTGAAACCTATAACATCAATAGCCCCACTCTTAAAGAGGTGATTCTTCGGATCAGGCTCATTACAGCCAGCAGTAACAGGGCGTGTGCCCCAAGGATCATACTCTTTCACGATTTTGGCAAGATGCTGGGTAAGAAGCGAATTGACACTCAGTTCATCACTATGTGCCAAAGTTGAAGCATCATGACCGGCATTCAGAATCAGGTTAGCCTGCTCCAGACTGAGTGTATCAGCAGCCGCATTCGACCATTGTTCGAGAACTTCATTACCGATACTCCACATAATGATACTTGGATGGTTACGGTCGCGCTTGATGAGATCTGACAGATCTTTCTTATGCCATTCATCGAAGAAACGGGCATAATCGCCATTCGATTTCTTGCGGCGCCACATATCAAAACTCTCGTCCATCACGAGGAACCCCATCGAATCGCACATGTTCAGGAGTTCTGGTGCCGGAGGATTATGACTGCTTCGGATAGCGTTCACGCCCATATCGCGAAGGATGGTAAGTTTGCGATGCATCGCATCTTCATTGACAGCAGCACCCAGGCAACCGAAATCATGATGCTCACAGACACCATTAATCTTGATATTCTTGCCATTGAGGAAGAAGCCCTTCTTTGCATCAAACTTCACATCACGGAAACCGGCAGTTGTCGTAGCAACATCCACTACCTTCCCATTTACTACCAGCTCACTCTTGACAGTATAGAGATATCCCTTTCCGATGTCCCAGAGATGCGGATTCTTCACCTTGAGTTTCTGTTCCTGAACACCCTGACTCTTTGCTACAATTTTTCCTGCAGCATCATAGATTGTATTACGAACAGAGAGTTTCATCTTTTTACCGGAAGCAGCGAAATCCACTTTCACCCTGACATCACCCTGTGGAGAAGTTGCTACATACTGTCCCCATTGAGGAATATAAGCAGATTTCATGGTTTTGGTGAACCAGACATGGCGGTAAATACCGCAACCGGAATACCAGCGGCTGTTAGGCTGGTCGCTGTTGTCTACCTTCACAGCAATGACATTATCACCCTTCTTATTAATATAAGGTGTAAGATCATACTCGAATGTACTGTATCCATAAGGGCGGGTTCCGAGTTTATGACCATTGATATACACGGTAGAATTCATATATACTCCATCAAAGGTGATGGTAAACCGGTCATACTTTTCCTTCGGATTCACCGAGAAGTGCTTACGATACCATCCGATGCCGCCCGGCAATGCACCACCACCGGCTCCCGAAGGATTCGAAGGAGAGAAATCGCCCTCTATCGCCCAATCGTGAGGAAGATTCAAACTTCGCCAATGTCGGTCAGAATAATCAGACTTTGACATTCCGGCACTATCTGCTAAAGTGAAAAGCCAGCCTTTATCAAAAGACTGGCGATCACGGGCGCTCAACGACTGAGCGCCCAATAGAAAGATTGCTAAAGCAAATATCTTCTTCATATTACTTCAGTTTTACAGTAACAGCCTTACCAGCATACTTCACCATCTTGCCCTTAGGCGCCTTGGCGAGGCTGATGCCCTGCTGGTTGTTATCACTAACAAGTACGATATTGAAGCGACGCTTCTGTAGCATACCATCAAAAGCGCCCTTACGGGCAGCAATAGTAATGGTCTTATGAGCATCATTATACTTGAAGTCGATCATAGCATACTTACCCTTCTCGTAGTTGTAGTTGGTTCCCTCATCCTCATAGAGTGTATAAGAACCATCCTTGCCTGCATAGACATAGAGGTCGATGAGTTCAGCCTTCTTCTGGTCACTCCACTCCATCTCTGGACCCACAGGAAGAATAGAACCCTCTGGAACAAAGACCGGAATCTTATCGAAAGGCGCATCAGCTACGATTGTCTGTCCACCGGCATAGTGCTTACCTGTATAGAAATCATACCAGCCCTTCTGCTTTGGAAGATAAACATTGCGGCTGTACTTCTGATACTCGCCTACAGGACAAGCCATGAGAGCAGGACCGAACATCCACTGATCCTTGATGTCGTAAACATTATCATCGCCGTTGAAGTCCATCACCAATCCACGCATCATCGTATAGTCCTTGAAGTGAACCATACCAGCCATACTGTAGAGGTAAGGCATCAGGCGGTAACGGAGTTTATCGTATGCAACGATGGTTTTATAAGCAGGATGATCTGCCGGAGCAATGTTCCATACCTCACGGGTAGGCCACTGACCATGAGTACGATAAAGAGGTACGAAGCAACCGAACTGGTTCCAACGCGCCTGCAACTCGCGCCATTCCTTCAAGTCAGCATTCTCCTTACCGGTCTTATCGAACTCCTGCTGGGCAGCCACATAGCGGTTTTCTACACAGAAACCGCCCTGGTCCATTCCCCAGAAAGGAAGACCTGCCATAGAATAGTTCAAACCTGCAGTCATCTGGGCACGCATATCTTCCCAACGGGTAGCGATGTCGCCAGACCAGGTAGCCGTACTGTAGCGCTGCTCACCGGCAAAACCGGAACGGGTCAGGAGGAAGACACGCTGGTTAGGGTTCACACTGCGCTGTCCGTTATAGATAGCATCAGCATTCACGATGCTGTAAGCATTGAAATATTCGGTAGATGTACCAAGGGCTGTAGGACCAGAAAGAGCCTTGCGGTACCACATCGGGGTACAGTCGCGAACGTTTGGTTCTGATGCATCCATCCACCATGCATCGATTCCGAACTTATACTTGGTATAAAGATTCTCGTCCATCTGGCGCCAGAACATCTTGCGGGCACCATCAGAATAGGCATCATAGAATGAACCGCGGAAGCCGAGCCAGTCGTGAATATCATCCTTGATAGCCTGATGATACATCCAGCCCTTGCTGTCGAGTTCCTTATAATTCTTGACCGTATCATAGAACTTAGGCCATACGGAAATCATGAATCTTCCGTTCATGGCATGTACGCTGTCGAGCATAGCCTGTGGGTTTGGATAGCGGGCAGCCTCAAACTCATGACTTCCCCATGAATCCAGTTTCCAGTAGTTCCAGTCCTGAACGATATTGTCTACAGGAATATGCAGGTCGCGGAACTTCTTCATGTTGTCCTCGATGTCCTTGCTGCTCTGATAGCGCTCACGGCTCTGCCAGAAACCGAGGGTCCACTTAGGATAAAGCGAAGCCTTGCCGGTAAGCGTACGGTAACCGGAAATCACCTCATCGAGATTCTGACCGGCGATGAAATAATAGTCCATATCCGGCGACATCTCACTCCAGATGCTCAACTGGTTCTTCTCTGCCTCAGAACGAGGAGCTGCTACGCGAAGACCGCAGTAAGAAACATCACCATCTGGCTGCCACTCGATACGGATAGGAGTCTTTACGCCCTTCTTGATAGGAGTTTCAAACTTATAAGAGTTCGGATTCCATGCTGTACGCCAGCGCTCAGGCACAACCAGTTTGCCATCGATATAAATCTTCATGTAACCGGCATAATAGAGGATAAACTGATAGAAGCTGTTGGTTGGAGCCTCTACATAACCCTCGTAAACCACCTTGGAACCATTCAGCGCGAAGCCCTTTGGCAGGTTCTGAATACCGCCCTTATCTGTCTTGTTGCAAATCTCAGAAGCCTCAGGCATTGCATACTCAAAATAAATGCTATCTTCGCCTCGAACAATCTTCTTACCGTTCTTGTCTACATAAGTACCTGTCAGCTGACCTTCCTTACCATCCTTATCATAGAGTTTGAAGGCACGGTTGAGCTGGAGATAATCTTCCGGATTACCCCAACGACAATAAGAATAAGAATCCCAGAGGATGCCGTAGTTTTTATTAGAGATGACGAAAGGCACACTCACCTTGGTATTATACTGGAAGAGGTCTTCGTTCTTACCCTTCATGTTGAGTTCCTCACTCTGATGCTGACCGAGACCATAGAACGCCTCGTTATCAGGAGAGTTGAAAAGCGCACGCCATGACCATCCATGCTTCTGTGCTTCAGGAACCTTGGCAATGTCTACACCGATTTCACGGTCAGGCACAGTGAACGGCTTGAATGTCTTTCCGCCCTGAGCGACCTCGTTGAGAAGGACATTGTCTTTCAAGTCATAGAAAGTAATCTGACCCGTAGCCTCGTTCATGACAGCACGCATGGCAGCTGTGGTAATGATGAGATTGTCTCCCTGCTCTTCCACCTTGTAATTTGCCTTGCTGTTTTGAGGCACTATTATCAGACTCTGTTTGTTACGGAAACTCTGTTCGGCTGTAGCCTGAACACGGATAATCTTATCGCTCACCACCTGGAGGCGAATCTGACTAGGACCAAAATTCTGGTGTTGCTTCAACTGAACAGTGAGATAATTACCATTCTGGTTGAAACCGGCTGCCTGCATGCCTGTAGCACTCATCAGCAGCACTGCTGAAATCAATAATGTTTTAGTTAGTCTCATTTTATATGTTTAAAGGAAAGTTTAAAAATTTGCGGCAAAGATACGAGAAATTTCCCGTATCTTTGTGCGCAAATGTTATCTGTATATGCATTAAATGTTAACTAGAAGCGTAAACTACTCTGTTTCTGACAGATTTTTACGATATTGAGACGGCGTAACGCCATACGCGTCTTGGAAGTATTTAGTGAAATAACGTGGATTATTGAATCCCACCTTATAGGCTATTTCACTGATGTTCAAGTCGCCCGAGCGCAGCAGATGCTCTGCAAATTTGATACGCTTGGTTCTGAGATACTCAGAAGGTGTAATACCCGTCAGCGAAATCATGCGCTTATATAATTGTACGCGTGAGATACGGAGATAGGTGCTCAGCGATTCTACCGATGTTTCAGGATTGCTCATATTATCGCGGATATAAGCATTAACCTCATCAATAAATTTGTGGTCGGCCTCTGTTATTACATATTCTGTGCTCACATTCTTGCGTTTCTTCAAGAGGTTCAGAATACAGAGATTCAACATATCAATATCGAATGGTTTGGCAATATACTCGTCAGCACCACACTTCATACTTTCCTTACGCTGCTCATCTCCCATACGCGCAGAGAGCATGATGAAAGGTATGGCTGTTGTTTCGTCATTGTCCTTACACATACGGCAGAGTTCGTTACCATCCATCACAGGCATCATCACGTCGCTCAGAATGATGTCAGGACGACGGTCGATGATCTTGTTCCAGGCATCCTGACCATTGACAGCCTCAACAACCGTATAGTCTGTCAATACTTCGTTCATAAACTCACGGAAGTCGTCACTGTCGTCAACGAGGAGCACTACCGGTTTCTTAATCATCGATTCTCCTGGCTGATGTACACGTTTACTCATTCCGTAGAGAACGTTCTTACCAGCATCCGGATCATCATCCTCACCCTGATGCACCGTGGTTATGATAGGTGCTGCACGTAGAGAACCGAGATGTGCCGTAGAATTGGAGGTAGTACTGCTCTCTATCGGAAGGTCTACCATAAAGATGGCTCCTCCGCTTGGATTATCTGTAACATCCACCTTACCGCCATGCAGTTCGGCAAACTTCTTCACCAGGTTCAGGCCTATTCCGCTACCGCCCTGTGGTTGCATTTCAGTACCATTAACCTGATAGAAACGCTCGAACACATGTTCCTTCTCCTTATCACTGATGCCCTTGCCGCTATCTGATACAGAGATGCGGAGCATATCCGAATCCTTGTCTCCTACACGCTGGCGGAGTGCAATACTCAGAGAAACGATGATAAATCCGCCATCTGGCGTAAACTTGTAAGCATTGCTCAGGAGGTTGTTCACGATCTTTCCTACCTTGTCAGCATCGAACGACATCTGCAGACTAGGCACCGTAGAATCGAAGGAAAGCGTTACTTTGCTGTTAGCCAAAGTACGGAACGAAGTACAGATATTGTCAACGAAGCTCACGATGTCTATACGCGACAGAGTAAGTTTCTCCTTGTTCTGGTCAATCTTGCGGAAGTCGAGAATCTGGTTTACCAGATTGAGCAAACGGGTAGCATTGCGATGAATCATCTCCAGCTTTCTGCGTTTACTTTCATCTCTTTCTTCTCTGATCATACTAACCAGCGGCGAGATAATCAGGGTGAGCGGAGTACGGAGTTCGTGGCTCACATTGGTAAAGAAGTTGAGTTTGAGTTCATTCAACTCCTTAGTCTTCTTGATACTGTCTTCCTTGCTCTGGAGTTCGAATTTTACACGTTGCTTTTCGAGCATGCGTTTACGGTAGAGATAGAAAGCTACACCTATTAATATAATATATACGATAAACGCCCATATAGAGAGATAGAAAGGCGGGTGAATATAAATCTTCAGCGTGCTCACCTCTTCGCTCACACTACCATCAGCATTCACCACCTTTGCCTCCAGGACATAGCTGCCTGAAGAGAGATTGGTAAAGGTAGCCTCCGGACGTCCCTCAGGTGTCAGCATCCATTTGTCATCAAGTCCCTTCATACGATAGAGGAAACGGCAACGGGCCGGAATACTTACCTGGTCGGAAGCAAACTGTATGGTAAACGCCTTGTCCTTATAACTGAGATCCAGTTCAGGATGAGTATCGAGCGATTTTTCCAGAGGCACTCTTCCCTCAAACTCCTCACCTGCCTTCAGCGGATGATCGAAGAGTACGAAACCGCTAAACAAGACATGTGCATGTTTCTGGGCAGGAAGGATCTTGGCAGGATTGATGATATTAATACCATCCTGTCCACCGATGGCGATGGCTCCATTTCTCATCAGACAGGCAGAACGCTGGTTAAACTGGCGGCTCTGCAAGCCATCGAGCGAATTGAAGCTGATCATCGTGATGTCCCATTTGCCCTGATTGTTCCTGGTCAGCGTAACACGGGTAACGATAAATTCAGAAACCAGCCAGATGTTATGCTGCTTATCTTCGAGCACCATACAGCCTACCGTGCCCTGCGTACCATTGAGGTCATTGATTGACTCCAACTGTCCTGAAGCTTCATCATACATGGTGACGCCCGCAGGCGAAGCCATCCACAAGATGCCGCGGCTATCCTTCATCATGTAATTCAGGGAAGGACTAGGGAAAGGCTGTCCATCCTTGGTTGTATTCACATTGGTTACCTTTCGGGTTCCGAAATTAAAGATAGAATAGTTCTGCGAATGACCTATCAGAATTTCATCTTTATTCGGCAGGAAGAGCGAGTTGATAAAATCGCTGGATATGCCTGAGTTCTGAATATTGTAGGTTGTAAACTTACCACTTTCAGGATTATAAATCTGGAAGCCTGAGCCCAAGGTTCCGATAATCAGGCGATGATACGGATCTTCGGCAAGACACCAGACGCTGTTATTGGCAAGTCCGCCTGGAGCTGCCTGAAAACTCTTCCATCTGCCGTTTTTATATTGGGCAAGTCCACCATTGAAGGTTCCGAAATACATCGTACCATCACTCATGGTTACGCTGCTGACGATAATATCCGAAGCCAGACCAGTTTCAGCCTGTCCGAATCGCCAACTCTGTCCGGTAAGCGGACTGTAGCATACAATACCGCTATCATTGGTTCCGCACCAGAGATTACCATTCAGATCCTGCGTGATTGTACACACATCACCAAGCGGAACAGTTGTGAATTTCTGAGCGTCAGGCGAATAATAAGCCACGCCGTTTTTGTAACTACCTACCCAGATAGCTCCCTCATCATCCACATAAACCTTCTGCAGGGAATTGTCAACGATACTTCCCTTTGCTTCGGAATGAACATATTGACGGCAGATTTTGCGTTTGAAATCAACAAAGAAGAGACCGTTATGGTCGGAAGCCACCCAGAGATTGCCTGCCTTATCGCGGGCAATATCACGCATCAGAATACGGGTTGGGCAAGGAATATCAATGCCCATGTTTGTAAGATAAGAACGGGCATCGGTCCATTTCCCGGTCTTAGACTGATACACATAATTGGCATTGCTTACTGAAACCCAGAAACCTCCTATACCATCATAGAAAGTATAGGCACCATTATCACCGGCAGCTTTATGTTTAGCAAGGAAGGAATTGTACCAGAGAACCTTCTGTTTCTGTCCGTTGACACGGCAGATTGTACCATCATCATAGGTAATGAGCGCATCGCCGTCAACCTCGGTTATTTTACTGATATTTCCCTCTTTCAAACAGCCCGGCTGAGCCTTTTTGGTAAATTTAAAAAGGTAGGTATTCCTGGTTTTGGCATTATGATAGTAGAGTCCCTGTCCGTAGACAGCTATCCACATGTTCTTATCCTTATCTATCAGGAGTTTGTAAGGAGGTCCCTGCACGTGGATGTCTTTGAGCCATTCTTCCGGTTTGCGGTCAAACTGCTCTTCATCATATTTATAGATGCTGTAACCCACAGAGGTATGCACCCAGATATTTCCATCATAGTCTTGCTGAAGTTCATCTACCGAATTGTTAGGCAGCGACTTATCATCAGTATTGCTATAATAGAAAGTTTTCATACGGAAGCCGTCAAAGCGGCACAGTCCCGACTGGGTACCGAACCAGATGTAGCCTCTGGTGTCCTTGAGGATGGCACCCACCTGACTGTTCGTAAGTCCATCATGATTGGTCAGGCTGCTGAACTCAATGTTTTCATAGGCAGCCCAAGCCCTCTCCGGTTGCATGAGCAGCAAGAGCAGAAACAGCACGATGGCATGTTTCAAGTAGTTTTGTTTTTTAATTATCATCATAATCGTAGGTTTAATTTACAGTTATATGAAAATAGATATTATTTCTATAAATAGGAATTATTCCTATAAATAGGAATTATTTCACGTCGTTTTTTCAGAGCTTTCGCGTATTTTCAAAATCATCGGTACCACTTTCTTATAGATTTTTTCATCTCCATTGATACTTCTCATGAGAAGATCGCAGGCTGTGGTTCCCTGTTCGTGTGCCTTGTCCATGATAGCCGAGAGTTTCGGCGTAACGAAGGCAGCAGTATCACCATCGGTAAAACCGATGATAGCAACATCCTCTGGTATTCGGAGTCCTTTTTCCTTGATAGCATCAAAGGCGGCATAGGTGATTATGTCGTTAAAGGCGAGGATGGCATCAGGTCTGTCCTCCTTTTCGAGGAGACGGAGGGTAGCGTTTCGGGCCACATCGAAATCGATTCTATCGCAAACCACGAGGTCGCGGTCGATAGGAATGCGGTTCTCTCTCAGCGCCTCCAGATAACCGTGTTTTCTGCGGCGCACCATATCGAGATGGTTTGGACCGCCGATGAAGGCGATGCGGCGCGAACCGGTCTCTATCATATGCTGGGTAGCCTCCTGAGCGGCAACATCTCCATTGCCTACTACCTGGGAGAACTTATCTTCTAAACAGCAACGGGCAAAGAACACCAGTGGAACGCCCATCTTATGCAACTGCTCGAAGTGAGAATAGTCAACCGTATCCTGTGCCAGGCAGGCGATGATGCCTTCTACATGCATATTCAGGAAGTTTTCTACCGCTCTCTTCTCATGCTCTGTGTTTTCGTGGCTATTGGCGCTGATTACCGAGTAGCCATTTCTTACGGCATAATCTTCTATACCATCCAGCACGGCAGCATAATAATGAGTCACCAAGTTTGGCACAATCACACCAATCACCCTAGGTGCTTCTTTTCTGAGGCTCTGTGCAAAAGGGTTTGGGCGATAATTGAGCTCCTTGGCTAGGCTTTTCACCTTTTGGGTCATCTCCTCTCCCACTTCATGGCTGTTGCGCAAGGCTCTCGACACGGTTGCGATGCTGACGCCAAGTCGGTCGGCGAGGTCTTTCAAAGATGTTCTTCGTTGTTTCATATTCAGTTTATGCTTATTATCGATATACATTTGTGTATTCACATATTCTGCATATTTCGTCTTTTCTACTGCAAAGATAGTGAATTCTCTGCAAAGATAATAATTTCTTTCGAAAGCGCAAACGTTTACGTTATTATTTTTTTGAAAAAGTTTATTTTATTGTGAAAAAACTCGTAATTTTGCAAACTGAAAAGTAATGAATAGTTGATAATAAGTTAGTTAGAAACAAGCGTGGGTTTGGAATGTCGGGAGACAATCCAAACTCTTTTTTTATGTCCCAATGCCAACAGATTACCAGCCAGAATACAAAAAACAGGATACAAAAAACAGGATACAAAAAAAGATGAGGGCACATACTGAATACTGCCCCCATCTGATATGGTTATTTCTGCTTAAAAACAAATTTCTTCTGTCCGGGATAGTTGACGAATATCGCTACCAGCAGAGACACAATACTCTTCGGAATCATGTAATGCAGCTGAATGTGTTCGTGCGCATTCAGAAATTCGGTCAGGGCGATGGTGCCGCCCGAATTGAGCATCCAGCTGATGCCCCAGATGATAAAATAACGCCAGGCTACACTCTTTTTCTTGCTCTTGGAATCGCCGAACACATAGCGGTAATTCAGAATGCAGTTGGTAATGCCACCACTTATCACTCCCAGCGCATTGGCAAGTCCGTAATAAATACCCACGATATCTGAGAGGAAGAATGCCAGTCCGAAGTCTATCACTGAGGCGCAGGAGGCGGTCAGTTCCGCCTTGCCGAAGGTTACGAGTTCTTCTTTAATCTTGCCCATAATCTCTTGGATTCCATAAGCAGTACGCCTACTATCGTAGTAAGAATACCCAACATGACATCGATGATATAATGATGACCGGAATAGACTGCCGTCCACCAGATTCCCAGACAGATGCAGGCAAAGAGCACCACCGTATACCAGCGTTTACGGCTCATCACAGCATAAATCGTGGTAAGGAACATATAGGCAGCATGCAGACTCGGCACGGCAGCAAAGACATTGGCATTCTTGCCGTAGAGTCCGTGGAACACTTGCAGTCCGGTCATTTCGTCCCATCTGCCCAGACCAGCCACATTGCCCGGTGTATTGAGCACAGCCTTGAAGCCATAGTTCATCGCATACCAAGGCGGAGCAGCCGGATAGATATAGTAGCCGATGAAGCCGATGACATTCACCAGCAGGAAAGCCCAGGAGAAACGCTTGAACCAGTTAAGCTGTTTCGTAAGATACAGATAAAGGGCAAAGGCGATAGGCACCGGAACCCAGCAGAGATAGAAGATGCCTGCCCAGAAATCAGCAAAACCGCAATGGTGAACCTTGAAGTATTCACCCGGAATCATCAGCTGGGTATGGTCGGCTACAGCCTGCAGTTCTGCGCTGGATGAAGCAGCAATGCCGAAGAGCGACTTTTCTGCATGATAGAGATTCGCCACATCAATATCGTTCACCATATAGTTAGGATAAAGGCGCATCGAATCGTAGATGATTCCAAAGAGGAACCAAGGCAGAAAATAGAAGGCAAAACGGCGTGTCTTCTTCCAGGCCGCGAGTACCGCCAGGAGAATAATCAGATAGATACTAAACACTTTTTTCTACTTTTTTATTGATAGAACTTGAGTTTATTATTTATGAGCGTTCATCACAACATAACAATGCCAGATGCGCCAGAAAGCGGTGATGTTTGCCAGAACGGCAATCAGAATCATTCCGCCAGCCAGCCACCAGATATTGCCTGTAAAACCGGTAATCATCGCAGTAACAGCGGTAACCACAACGCGCTCAGGACGCTGCATAAAACCTACCTTGCACTCAATATCCAAACCCTCGGCACGGGCACGGACATAACTTACCATCACGGAACCAATCATCGCTGCAAAGGTAACTACGCCCATCCAGAACCAGGTCATATCGCCCTGCATACGTACGAAGATGAGGCAGATGCCAAAGAGACTTACCAGTTCGCTGTAGCGGTCGAGTGTAGAATCCCAGAGTGCACCGAAGAGACTGCTCTTGCCGCTCATACGTGCCAGACGGCCATCCATCATATCGAAGAGACCGGCTGCGAGGATGATGAATCCACCCCATCCTACAGTAACCATGCAAGATGCATAATCAGCCTGCTCAGTTCCGAGCATCCATGCAGCATCGAGGAAGAAACCGGCTGCCACAATATTGCCCAGGAATCCTACGAAAGTAACAATGTTAGGAGTAATACCTACTGCAATCATCGCCTTGATAAGTGGATTGATGATGGCATAGATAACTTTTTGTAAGAAATCTCTATAATTCATATTTTAATCTATTTTTTATTGTCTGTTTAAGAAATGTCTGCTTAAGAATTTGTTTGTTCAAGAATTTGTTTCTTTAAGAAATGCCAGACTAGATGATTCCAGCCGAAACCAGTATGATTTTGATGATGATTAAAGAAACGGCTGCATAGAGGCCGCCCAGCAGATCATCAGCCATCACGTAGAAGGCGCCCTGCCTGTTATCCAGTTTCTTGATGCCCAGCGGTTTCACCATATCAAAGAAGCGGAAGAGAACAAGTGCCACCAATGCCCACCACCAGGCATCTTTCACTTCGCCCTGTGCCGTAAGCGGGGTCAGCAACGACAGGGGAATCCACACGCCAGCCATCTCATCAATGACCACACGGCTGGGATCCTCACCCCAGTAAGGCTGCAACTGAGCTGTTGCCCAAGTGCCCAGAATGGTAGAAACAATGACGAGAAAGAAGGTGATGCTCTGCAAGCTCTCACCCGTAATGCCGAGCCCGTAAGCCAGGACTGCCCAGATGAGGGTTGCCAATACAGAGCCAGCCGTTCCCGGTCCCCAAGGCCAGAAGCCACTGCCGAAACCGGTGCCTATGATGACGGGCAGCAAAGGAGGCCGCTCGTCGGTAAGATTTCCCTTGTTATTCATTCGCTTGATGTTTAATAAGCCCGCTGAAGGGCGTTACGTCTTTAATTTTCAGTGTGCAAAATTACGCTAAAAAATTAAATTAACCAAATAGTTTTCTCATATTTTTCTGATTTTCATCATATATTGACTGATAAACTGGTGAAATAGAGCAATATGAAGGTGGTTTATACCACTTAGGCTTGCACGGCGAAGAGCAAGAACAGGCAGCAGAAGGAACTCAGAAGGAACTGTATGGAAGTCTTTTTCTGAAAATCTCATAAAAAACTGAAATAATGAATAGGTTTTTGCGTCTATTTACGAATAATGTTATAACTTTGCATCCTGAAAAGATTAAATCATGGGCGGAGAGCCCCTATATATAATAAGGTATAAAAAATGAAAGGTATTAAAAAGTTGTATTTTACGGTCATCCTTCTGATGATTTCTACGCTTCAGATGATGGCTCAGCAGAAGATAACAGGTCGTGTCATTGATGACGACGGTTTTGCCGTACCGTATGCAAGCGTGCAATACAAAGGACATAAAATTGCGGTTTCCAGCAACGGAGAAGGTAAGTTTACCATTGACAAGAAGCCGGGACTCATGCTCACCGTAAGCGCACTGAGCTACAAGAGTACATCGGTAAAGGTAGACGAGAAGACCAGCTTCCTGGAAATCAAACTGAAAGACGATACTCACAAACTTACCGAAGTGGTGGTAAAATCGAAAAAAGGCCGCTACAAACGTAAGGATAATCCTGCCGTAGAACTGATGCGGCGCGTGATTGCTGCCAAGAAAAAGAGCGATCTGAGCAATCACGACTATGTGCAATATGATAAGTATCAGAAGATTACGCTCGCGCTCAACGATCTGAAGAAAGAACAGCTCGAAAGCAAGTTCTTCCAGCGCCGCCAGTATCTCCTCGACCAGGTAGAAACCTCTCCATACAACGGAAAGCTCACCCTGCCTGTCAGCATCGACGAGACGGTTTCACAGCATATTTACCGCAAAGATCCGAAGACCGAAAAGGACATCATCAAGGGTCAGCAGAGCAATGGAATCGGACAGGTAATCCAGACCGGAGAGATTCTCAACACCGCCCTGAAAGAGGTGTTCACCGATGTGGACATCTACGATGATTACGTGCGCCTGCTGCAGTATCCCTTCCCGTCTCCTATCGGCAAAACTGCCATCAGCTTCTACCATTATTACATCGAAGATACGGTGTATGTGGAAAGAGATCTCTGCTACCATCTGCAGTTTATCCCAGCCAACAGCCAGGACTTCGGATTCCGAGGCGAACTCTATGTGCTTGCCGACAGCAGCCTGCACGTGAAGAAATGTAACCTCTACATGCCTCACAACAGCGATGTAAACTGGGTTACTGACATGAAGATTGAACAGGAGTATACCAAGCTCGACAACGGCGAGTGGGTGCTCTCTAAAGACGATATGATAGCCGAACTGCACGTCAACAAGCTCCTTCAGGACCTGCTGGTGGTGCGAAACACGCGAATCACCGATTATGCCTTCGATGCCTTGCCGAAGCAGCTCTTCAAGGGCAAGGCGAAGATCAGGCACGATATGGATGCGATGAACCGCGATGAGGCTTACTGGAACAAATACCGGCAGGTGGGCCTCACGAAGAGTGAATCATCGATGGACAGCTTTATCCACCGCATGGAGAACTCCAAGGGATTCAAATACATCATCTTCGGTGTGAGAGCCCTGATGGAGAACTATGTGGAAGTGGCCCATACCAAGGGAAAAAAGGTAACGGTGAAAGACAGTCTGGGTGTTGAAAGAGACAGCATCATCAACGACCGCCGCAGCCTCTTCGACCTGGGACCTATCAACACGTTCCTCTCCAACAACTATGTAGACGGTGTGCGCCTGCGTCTGGCGGGCAGAACGATGGCAGCCCTCAACCCCCACTTCTTCTGGGATGGTTACGGCGCCTACGGTCTGAAGAGCAACAAGTGGTATTACGGCCATGTGCTCACCTATTCGTTCAACAAGAAGAAGAACAGTCCGTTCGAGTTCCCGATGCGCAAGCTTACCTTCGAGCTGGGGCATGATATTACATCTCCATCCGATGATAACCTGCTGCACAACAAGGACAACTTCTTCATGACCCTCCGTGCCACTACGCAGGACCAGATGTATCAGTATCACCGCCAGAAGGTGACCTTCACCTACGAAACCGACTGGGGTTTCCGCTTCGACACCAGCCTCCGCTGGCAGAGCAACCGCACCGTGGGCAATCTCCACTACTACAGGGTGAGCGACGGCGAGGAAATACGCAAGATACGCACCACTGAGGCAAGTGTAGGCTTAGATTACAACCCGGGTGTCACCTATGTCAACACCAAGCAGCAGCGCCTGCCAATCAACCTCGACAGTCCTGAAATCTCGCTCCGCCACACCATGGGCTTAGACGGATTCATGGGCGGCCAGTATCAGAGCAACCTCACCACGCTGGGCATTTACAAGCGCCAGTGGCTGGGAAGCTTCGGCTATATGGATTTCAACATCGTGGGCAAGGCGCAATGGAGCAAAGTGCCTTTCACCATGCTCATCCAGCCACCGGTCAACCTCTCTATCTTCGAACAGGAGGCAACCATCAGCATGATGAAGGACTGGGAGTTCCTGAGCGACCGCCAGCTGTTCTGGTCAGTAGCCTGGGATATGAACGGCAAGTTGCTCAACCGCATTCCGCTCATCAAGAAGCTGAAGTGGCGTGAATATGTAGCCATCAAGGGTGTTTGGGGCGATTTGACCAGCAAGAACGACCCGAGCAAGAACATCAATGATGAGAAGCTCTTCAAATTCCCTACCAACTCCTATACCTTTGGCAAGACGCCATACTGGGAGTTTGTAGCCGGCGTGCACAACATCTTCAAGTTCTTCGGAATCGATTATGTTCGCCGCCTCAACTATTATGACCATGCAAACATCTCAAAATGGGGTATCCGTATGGGCTTCCTCATGTCATTCTAATAAGAAAAAAGATGCCTTGATGCAGTATTTTTACTGCATCAAGGCATCTGCGTACATATATAAACAACATATAAGAGAGTAAACACAATGAAGATTCTATTAGCAGACAAACAGGACATCACAAGAGCCGGATTGAGCTATGTGATCAGTAAGATAGAGGGTTTGGAAACCCGGACCATCGAAGACAAGGCAGACCTGATGCTTGCCTTAAGGGAGAATGAGGATACGGTCGTAATACTCGACTACACCCTTTTCGACATCAATGATGCTGCCGAGTTACTTATTTTAAACCAGCGTTTCCCATACACGCGCTGGCTACTGTTCAGTGAGGATCTGAGTGCCGATTTCGTTAAGATTCTCATCGCCAGCAGTACGCAGTTCAGCGTATTACTGAAGGAGTGTTCGCTAATGGAAATCAAGGAGGCGATACGTTTCTGTGTGGCAAGCAACCGTTTTGTCTGCCAGCGCATGATGGAGGTTCTTCTGGCTCCGAAACAGGAAGAGCAGGAGAAAATCAACCTCACCAAGACCGAGACTGAGATTCTGAAGGACATTGCGCTGGGAATGACGACGAAAGAAATAGCCGAGAAGCGCTTTTCCAGCTTCCATACGGTCAATACCCACCGCAAGAACATATTCCGCAAGTTGGGCGTAAACAACGTTCACGAGGCTACGAAATATGCGCTGAGAGCCGGTTTGGTTGATTCGGCAGAATATTATATTTAACTATCAACTTTTCATTGGGGGTTAACAGGGTTAACAGTTAACAGCTGTTTTTTGCATAGTCCCCTCGCGTACCTTATTATATAATAATATATATATACTTATTTTTATATAAGTGTGTGGATGGAAGTATGCATTTTTGGGGTGTTAACTGTTAACCTGTTAACCCCCATCTTATTTTTCTCTTTTCAGAGCGCATCTTTTTATCTTGATGAGTGCCTTATACTAAGACAGGTAAGTGCCTTATATTAAGACAGATAAGAGGCTTAAACGATGACCAGCGGGAGGCTTAAATAATGACTCACGATAGGGATAATAATGCGTCGCGATGAAAATAATTGTGCATCGGGATGGAAAAATTATTGCATCGGGATGAAAAAAATAATGCGTCGCGATGGAAAAAACAGCGCTTTTACAGCCATTTTTCATCATATCGCGATGCATTCTACTGAACTTTCGCATGAAGCCCCACACGCCCTGAAAGGGCAGAAGCTCCTAGCCCAGGGCAGCGCCCTGGGTATTATGGACGCAAACTTGTCGCCCTGTAAGGGCAAAAGCTTTGTTTATCGCCTGGTATTTTAAAGCTTTTGCCCTTACAGGGCGCCTTGCTGATTGCTAGTATACCCAGGGCGCTGCCCTGGGCTAGGAGCTTCTGCCCTTTCAGGGCGTGCTGCTTCCGGAGTTTGTGGACCTTCAGCCCGTTGCTTGAACCACATGAGAAAGTTTAGCATTCTTAATTTTCTCAACTGGAAAGCTATGAGTTGCTAACCGGAAAGCTATGAGTTGAGAACCACAAAACTATGAGTTAGTTTTCTTAACTTTTTAGCCCATTTTCTATCTTTTTTACGCCTAAACGGCCCAAAACAGGGGCTTTTAAATCTTCTTCTTATAGCAGCGATGACGGCGATGCTGTTCGCTCTCCAGATACTGCCACTGGCTCTGAACACCGGTATTGGTCTCCATCTGCGGCATTGCCTCAGCCCATTTAAAGCCATAACGGCGATACTGCTTTATAAGATCGGCAAAAATAAGTGCATTGGCTCCCTTCTTGCGATATTCCGGAAGAACACCAATCAAGAGCAAATCCACCGTATCCGTCTTGTGCCACTTCAGTACCTTCAGCACCTTCAACCAACCCGTAGGGAAAAGCTTACCATCGCCTATCTCGCGCAGCGCATCGGTAAACGAAGGGAAGGAAACACCGAAGGCTACCAACTTGTTGCCAGCGTTGCCATCCACCACACCCGTTACCAGGTTCAAGTCAGCCTTCTTGATATAAGAGTTTACATATTCATCCATCTGTTTCTCCGTAAGCTGCTGGAAATCATAGAGATTCTTATAAGTCTCGTTCACGATTTCGAACACCTTCCTGCCCATTCCTCCCGAGGTCAGTTCCCTGCGGGTAAACTTATGAACATGCAGATTATATCGGCTCTCTATCATCTGGGCAGTCTTGGCAAACTTAACCGGCGTCTCCTTCGGAATCCTGATGCGGTACTCCAGCCAGTCGTTATCCTTCTCATAGAGCGGATAACTCTCCAGATGCGTCTTATAATAAGGATAATTGTAATTGATATACATCGTAGACTTCCGGTCGAAGCCCTCGATGAGCAAGCCCTCACGGTCCATATCCGTAAATCCGAGCGGCCCTACGCATTCGTTCATTCCCCTGCTCTTGCCCCATTTTTCTACCGCGCGCAACAAGGCACAGGAAACCGCTACATTATCCACGAAATCGAACCAGCCGAAGCGAACCTGCTTCTTGTTCCACTGTTCGTTGGCACGATGGTTGATAATGGCAGCAATTCTACCCACGATACGAGCCTCGCTGTCAACCGCCAGAAAGTATTGTGCCTCGCAGAATTCAAAGGCAGGATTCTTCTTTGGGTCCAGCGTATTCATCTCGTCGAAACGCAAAAAAGGAATGGCATATTTATGGTCTCTGTAGAGATCATAATGAAACTGAATGAAGGTTTTCAACCCCTTTTTTGTTGTTACCGGTATGATTCTTATCTCATCATTCATTAGTAATCTGTTTTTTGTATATATATTCAATTGCGGTGCAAAAATACGATATTTTTATGAATAATGCAACTCTTTTCTTATAAATTTATAAAAGTTGGTGCATTATTGTCCAACTTTGTGGATATTTATGTACCTTTGCAAGTTGAAATGCCCCAAAAGAGCATCATAAAGTTATGAAGAAAGAGAAAAGAGACAACTATACGTTCCTCACTCATGCCCCTGTGCATCATGTGATTTTTACGATGGCCATACCAACGATTATCAGTATGCTGTCGACGAGCCTGTACAATCTCGCCGACACCTATTTCGTGGGCAGCATCAACACGCAGAGTGTGGCAGCGGTAGGCGTTTCCTTTGCAGCAATGGCTGTGATTCAGGCGATTGGTTTCTTCTTTGGTCATGGTGCAGGCAATTATGTTTCGCGACAGTTGGGCGCCAAGCATACGGAACAGGCACAGAAGATGGCAGCCACGGGCTTTGTGCTGAGTTTTCTTACCGGTCTCCTCATCGCCATTCTGGGTCATGTGTTCCTCACTCCGCTCTGCCTTCTGATGGGTTCTACGCCCACCATTCTTCCTTATACAGAGCGCTATCTGGGCATTATCCTGCTAGGTGCTCCTTTTATGACCACCTCGCTTACGCTGAATAATCTGATGCGTTTCCAGGGCAATACGATGTATGCGATGAAAGGCATCATGTCGGGTGTGCTGCTCAATCTGATTCTGGCTCCTCTGTTCATTCTCTACTTCCAACTGGGCATTACCGGAGCCGCCGTAGCCACCCTCATCAGCCAGTGTTTCGGCTGCGCCATGCTCTTCTGGATGACGCATAAAGGCGAGAACATCCGCATCCGTCTCAGCAATTTCACCCCTACCCGCGCCTTTGCCAAGGAGATTATCTTCGGCGGAACCCCTTCGCTGTCAAGACAGGGACTGGGAAGTATTGCTACGCTGATGCTCAATGTGGCAGCAGGTGCGTTTGGCGATGCAGCCATTGCGGGCATGAGCATCGTTACCCGCATCTCCTTCTTTACCTATGCGATGGTCATCGGTCTGGGTCAGGGATTCCAGCCGCTCTGCGGATTCTGCTACGGCGCCAAACTCTATGGGCGCGTAAAGGAAGCCTACTTTTTCTGCATCAAATGCGGCACGGTTTTCCTCAGCGTCTGTGCCGTCCTCGGCTTCATCTTCTCAACTTCCATCATCAGTATCTTCCGCGATGATGCAGCGGTTGTAGCCGTAGGTTCGGCAGCTTTGAGATGGCAGGTGCTCAGTTTTCCGCTGGTAGCCAGCATCGTGCTCACCAACATGCTGATGCAGACCATCCGCAAACCGGTGAGAGCCAACATCGTAGCAGCGGCAAGAAGCGGACTGTTCTTCATTCCGCTCATCTTCATCCTCCCCTATTTCTTCGGACTGCTGGGCGTGGAGATGTGTCAGATGTGGGCAGATTTCTGCTCGTTTGCCGTAGCGGTTCCGATAGCCTGGAGTGCTTTCAGGGATATGAGAAGAGAGCAGATGGAACTTGGGAAAAGCCAATAACAAGAAGATACTAGAAGTTTCGCATGTGGTTTAAGTACGGGCTGAAGGCCCAAAAGCTCCTAGCCCAGGGCAGCGCCCTGGGTATAATAGCAATCAGCAAGGCGCCCTGTAAGGGCAAAAGCCTTGTAAATAGCCCGGTTCTTTAAAGCTTTTGCCCTTACAGGGCGACAGGGTTGCGCCCATAAGAACCCAGGGCGATGCCCTGGGCTAGGAGCTTCTGCCCTTTCAGGGCGTGTGGAGCAAAACTTGCGAAACTTGAAGAAAATACTAGAAGATAAGAGAAAATACTTGAGATAAGAGAAATGGAGAAGATTTATTACATAGGATTGGACGTTGGCTCTACGACAGCCAAGATAGCCCTTATCGACAGCGATAATCGGGTAATTTACTCAAAATACGAACGCCACAACGCTCGTGTCAACGAACTTGTGTCGCAATATTTCGATGAGATTTTAGCCCTTGTGGGCGATGCAGAGGCAAGAATCTGCGTAACGGGAAGCGTAGGAATGGCTACTGCCGAACAGCTCCAGGCGGAGTTTGTACAGGAGGTGGTGGCTGCATCGGTCTATGCCCGTACGGCTCATCCTGAGGCGAAAGCGCTCATCGATATTGGTGGCGAGGACGCGAAGGTTATCTTCTTCAAGGAAAACGGAAATATGGAACTGCGCATGAACGGCAACTGTGCCGGCGGAACGGGCGCTTTCATCGACCAGATGAGTGTGCTGATGGGCGTAGAGAATCAGAAGATGAGCGAGTTGGCGATGAAGGCAGAACACGTTTATCCGATGGCTGCCCGCTGCGGCGTGTTTGCCAAGACCGACATCCAGAACCTGATGGCGCGCAATCTGCCCGAAGCAGATATTGCAGCCAGCATCTTCCATTCCATCGCCGTACAGACGGTGGTAACGCTTTCTCACGGCATCAGTTTCGAGGCTCCTATCCTGCTCTGCGGCGGTCCGCTGACCTTTCTTCCGGCTCTTCGCAAGGCTTTCAGCGATTATCTCCATCTTTCTCCAAACGACTTCATCGTATCAGGAAACAGCAATCTCATTCCGGCTCTGGGCTGTGCTTATCGGGCTAAATCGGCAGATTCTGCAGCCTCAATATCTGTTCTCAGAAGTCGGATGAAGAAAGAAATACAAACGGAATGGACCAGCAGTCTGCTGCCTCTGTTCAAAAATGAGAAAGAGCACCAGGAATGGCTCAAATCTAAGGCGAAATTCGCTACGGAAACCAAACCGCTGAATAAAGGAAAACAGCAGGTTGTAATTGGTATTGACTCGGGTTCTACTACGACTAAAATCGTTGCGGTAAGGGTGAATGCGGGGACACCTACGGGAGATATTGTCTTTACCAATTACCGCCTGAATCTGGGAAATCCGATCAAGGCAGTAGCGGATGGACTGAACGCCCTGAAGCAGGAAGCTGCATTGCGAGGCGCTGAACTGGAAATCGTAGGTTCCTGCTCTACAGGTTACGGCGAAGAACTCATCAAGGCGGCTTTCGGCCTCGACAGCGGCATTATCGAAACAATGGCGCACGAAAGAGCAGCTGCCTCTCTCATGCCTGACGTGAGTTTTATCCTGGACATCGGCGGACAGGACATGAAGGCAATCTTCGTGGAGAAAGGGGCTGTGGTGCGCATGGAACTGAACGAGGCTTGCAGTTCGGGCTGCGGAACATTCATCCAGACCTTTGCCAACAATATGGGTTATTCTGTAGGCGATTTTGCTCAACTCGCCTGCCAGTCGAAGGCTCCCTGCGACCTGGGAACCCGCTGCACCGTCTTCATGAACTCGAAGGTGAAGCAGGTGCTCAGAGAGGGCGCATCTGTTGCTGATATTTCTGCCGGAATCTCTTATTCTGTCATCAAGAACTGTCTTTATAAGGTATTGAAACTCCATGGTAATGAGAACCTTGGAGACAAAATCGTTGTACAGGGAGGTACGATGAGAAACGATGCGGTGGTAAGAGCATTTGAGTTGCTCACCCATACCGAAGTGGCACGAAGCAACATGCCGGAACTGATGGGCGCCTACGGCTGTGCCCTTCATGCGGCGGCAGATTACAAGCATCGCACATCTGCAGAAGATACGCACCCAGCCTCATCAAGAACCATCGATGAGCTGCTGAATCTGGCTCATTATGAAACCAAACAGCTGCAATGCAAAGGTTGCGAAAACCATTGTTATGTTTCCCGCTACACCTTTACCGGCGGCAACAGGTTCTATTCCGGAAACAAGTGCGAGCGTGTGTTCAACAACAAGGGAGCAAACGGGATAAAATGCAAAAATATCTACGAATATAAATACAGTTTACTCTTTGATAGAGAGACGGTTAACCCACCTGCTACCGCGTTTCACGGTACATGGGTAGGCATTCCTCGCATCCTCAACATGTACGAGGAATATCCGTTCTGGAATGCGCTGCTCCGGGCAGCAGGATTGGGCGTGATTCTCTCTTCCGATTCCACTTTCAGCCAGTATGAAGGAGCCTTGAATACGGTGATGAGCGACAATATCTGCTTCCCAGCTAAACTGGCTCACAGTCATCTGAAGGAACTCAACGAGAACCCGAAGGTAGACCGCATCCTCATGCCATACGTGGTTTATGAGCATAATGACGACCCGAAGAATACACTGAACAGCTTCAACTGTCCGGTCGTTTCGGGCTACAGCGATGTCATCAAGTCGGTCATCAACCTGAAGAAACCGATTGATACGCCCGTCATCAACTTTGCCCAGCCTAAGGCGCTGGAAAAACAGATTACCGATTATCTCAAGCAACTGGGAGTAAGCAAGAAGACTGCCCGTAAAGCGCTGAGAGAGGCCCTCTATGCTCAGGCAGTATATGCTGCTGAAATCAAGAAACAAGGCTGGGAGATTCTGAAAAATGAAGAAACAGAGGCTCAGAAAACGGACGAAGACAAGACTCAGAAGCAGACTCAGAAGCCGAACAAGGGACTTACGATTCTGCTGGCTGGCCGTCCTTATCATACCGACCCGCTGATTCAGCACAAGCTGAGCGAGATGATTGCCAATCTGGGAGTCAACGTCATCAGCGAAGACATCGCCCGGGGTAATCTCTTTGCAGATTTCAAAGACTTCAATCTGGAGAATCTGGCGTCAGAAAGAAATGAGGCAGCATTAGCCAGCCAGGACAACAACGAAGCATACAACTGTCAGCCAGAGACTTATCTCGTAAAGCAATGGGCGTATATGAACCGCATTCTGAAGGCAGCGCAATGGGCAGCCGAACAGGGCGATGAGGTTCATTTCGTCCAGATGACCAGCTTCGGCTGCGGTCCTGACAGTTTTATCCAGGACGAGATTCGCGACATCATGAAGCGCCACAACAAGCCGTTCACGCTGTTGAAGATAGATGACGTGAGCAATATCGGCTCCCTGAAACTCCGTGTCCGCTCGCTCATAGAAAGCCTGAAGGGAGTAAAGGAAGTGAAGAGTGAAGAACGAAGAATGAAGAAACAACGTTCGGCGGCCGAAGGGAAAGCCAATTCAACAGCTGAAGAAATTCAGCATTCAACACTCAACACTCAACATTTACAACAGACCAAGGTATTCACCAAGCAGGACATTCATCGCAAGATTCTCGCTCCTTTCATGACCGAATACCTCACCCCTATCATTCCACCTATCCTGAAACTGATAGGCTATGATGTAGAGGTACTTCCGATGAGCGATGAGGTAAGCGCCGAACTCGGCTTGAAGTTTGCCAACAACGAAGTCTGCTATCCGGCAACCCTCATTGTCGGCGACATCATCAAAGCCTTGAAATCAGGCAGATACGACCTGAATAATACGGCAGTAGTGATGAGTCAGACGGGCGGCCAGTGTCGCGCAACCAACTACGCCGGTCTCATCAAGCGTGCGATGATCTCCAATGGATTCCAGGACATTCCGCTGCTCACACTCGGTGTTACAGCCTCAACAGGCGAAGCATCAGGCTCAACAGACGACAAGCAAGACTACAACGAGCAGGACGGCTTCAATGTGCCTTGGCTGAAATACAGTCAGATTATCGTTACCGCCATTTTCTATGGCGATGCAATCAACGAAATGTACAACGCCTGCATCGTAAGAGAGCGTAAACCGGGCATTGCCAGAGAGTTGCGCGATAAATACATGCAGCTGATAGACGGACCTATCGCCCAGAATTCAGCCAAAGGCCTCATCCGACTCCTGGAACAGGCAGCCGAAGAATTCAACCAGATGACCCTCGACAGAACGTTGCCGAAGGTAGGAATCGTAGGCGAAATCTTCCTGAAGTTCAATCCTTTCGCCCACCAGTTCCTGGAGCAGAACATCATCTCGCGCGGCATTGAGGTGGTTCCGCCTCTGCTTGCCCCTTTCTTCCTGCAGGAATTTGTGAATGTAGAGATACAGAAACACATGCGGCTGAGTTGCACCAAAGTGCCCGATTTCATCATCAAGGGCGCTTATCAGGCGCTGATAGGCAGAAGATTGCGCCAGGTAAACAAGGCAGCCGGCAAGTTCCGCTACTTCCGTCCGTTCACCAATATCTATGATGATGCGAAGGACGTACAGGGACTGGTTTCGCTCGCAGCCCAGTTTGGCGAAGGCTGGCTTCTGCCTGCCGACATCGTAGGTTACATCCGTGATGGTGTAAACAACATCATCTCGCTCCAGCCTTTCGGCTGCATAGCTAACCACGTGATTTCCAAAGGCATCGAGAAACGTCTCCACGACCGGTTCCCAATGCTCAACCTCGTATCGCTCGACTTCGATTCCGGTGTTTCAGAGGTAAACGTCACCAACCGACTGCTCCTCTTTCTGGACAGCATCACAAAATAAGACAAGCCAGACCCATGTACGGTAAAACACCGTATATGGGTCTTTCCGTCTTTCATCCCTCAAAGAATCACTAAAAAAAATACAAAAAACCGTAGCTATTTCTTTGTCATTCAAGAAAATAATCGTATCTTTGCACTCAAATTTTATTGAGACATTAAGAAAATGAGTAAAGATACATTAACTCATCAGTTGACAGAGACCATCGAGGAGCTTTCGAGCGCCGAATCTTTGAAGGGTCTCTTTCATCAGCATCGAGACGGGAATCCACTTCCTTCGGGCAAGGCGCTCGAAGAAATCATCAGTTTGTCCCGTTCTATCCTCTTTCCGGGATATTTCGGCAATTCTTCGGTAAATATCTCAACCATCAAATATCATATTGGAGTAAGAGTAGAGAAACTCTATGAGATGCTGTCAGAGCAGATCCTCGCCGGTCTCTGCTTCGCCAACGACTGCGAAACGGAAACCCAGGCAGAACTGCAGCACCAGCGTGCCAAGGCAGGCGTGATTGCAGCCAAGACAATCATGGAATTCCCAAGACTGCGCAAGATTCTGGCTACCGATGTAGAGGCTGCCTACGAGGGCGACCCGGCTGCCATGAGCCACGGAGAAATCATCTCCTGCTACCCGGTCATCAAGGCGGTTACCAACTACCGCATCGCTCACGTACTGCACGAACTGGGAGTGCCGCTCATTCCGAGAATGATGACTGAGCTGGCTCATTCGGAAACCGGTATTGATATTAACCCGGAGGCTACCATCGGCAAGCACTTCACCATCGACCACGGTACGGGTGTGGTGATTGGAGCTACCTGCATCATCGGCGACAATGTGAAACTCTACCAGGGTGTAACCCTCGGAGCTAAGAGTTTCCCACTCGATAAGGACGGTAATCCTATCAAGGGAATCCCTCGCCACCCTATCCTCGAAGATAATGTCATCGTCTACGCCAATGCCACCATCCTCGGTCGCATCACCATCGGAGAAGGCTGCGTAGTGGGAGCCAACGTATGGGTTACCAAGGATATGAAACCAAAAACAAAGAAATATAAAAAAGAAAAACAAAGTTTATTAGATATAGAATTCAATAATGGAACAGGAATTTGAACTCATTGCCAAGACCTTTATGGGTCTGGAGCCAGTCTTGGCTGAGGAGCTCACCCAACTGGGTGCTAACAATGTACAAATAGGTCGCCGTATGGTATCTTTCACTGGCGACAAGGAAATGATGTATCGTGCTAACTTCCAGTTACACACAGCCATCCGCATCTTGAAACCTATCAAGCACTTCAAGGCTCGTTCTGCCGAGGAGGTGTATGACGAGGTTCAGAAGATCAAGTGGGATGACATCTTAGACGTGAAGAAGACTTTCTCGGTAGATTCAGTGGTCTATTCTGAGGAGTTCCGCAACTCACGCTTCGTGACTTACAAGGTAAAGGATGCCATCGTGGACTGGTTCCGCGAGAAGCAGGGTACACGTCCTAACATCAGCGTGTCTAACCCAGACATCCGCCTCAACATCCATATCGCAGAGGATAACGCTACACTGAGTCTCGACTCAAGCGGTGAGAGTCTGCACCGCCGCGGCTACCGCCAGGAGCAGGTAGAGGCACCTCTGAACGAGGTTCTCGCTGCAGGTATGATCCTGATGACCGGCTGGAAGGGCGAATGCGACTTCATCGACCCAATGTGCGGTTCGGGAACCATCGCCATCGAGGCTGCCCTCATCGCACGCAACATCTCTCCAGGTGTATTCCGCAAGGAGTTTGCCTTCGAGAAGTGGAACGATTTCGACCAGGATCTCTTCGACATAATCTATAACGACGACTCTCAGGAGCGTGAGTTCGAGCACCACATCTATGGTTACGATGTTGACATGAAGGCTGTAAACACAGCTAATCTCAACGTACGTGCTGCCGGTCTTAGCAAAGACATCACCATCTCACAGGCTGATTTCAAGGACTTCACCCAGCCAGCCGAGAAGAGCATCATCGTGATGAACCCTCCATACGGCGAGCGCATCTCTACCCCTAACCTTCTGAACACCTACAAGATGATAGGTGAGCGTTTCAAGAAGGCTTTTGCCGGCAACGAGGCTTGGGTATTGAGCTACCGCGAGGAGTGCTTCGAGCAGATTGGTCTGAAACCATCTATCAAGATTCCTGTATTCAACGGAAGCTTGGAGTGCGAATTCCGCAAGTATGTGATGTTCGACGGCAAGATGAAGGACTTCCGTTCTGAAGGCGGTATCGTGAAGACAGAGCGCGAGAAGAGCGAGATGGCTCAGAAGCACCGTTTCAAGAAGGAGCGCGAATTCAAGAAGCGTGTAAGCGAGGAGACTGAAAACGAGGAGGACGATATCCGTTCTTTCAAGTTCCATACTCACCGTCTGGAAGACTTCGAGAAGAAGCGTGCTGAGTTCCATAAGGGCGGCCGTTCACGTATCGGTGGCGGCGGTCGACGCAATGATGACGACGATGATAAGCGTGGAAGCCGTAGCTTCAAGGGTGACCGCAAGGGTGGCCGTGACTTCGGTGGCAAGCGCGACGGAAAGCGTTTCGAGAAAGGCGACAAGCGTGGTGGCTTCAAGGGCGACAAACGTGGTGGCCGTGATTTCGGAGGCAAGCGCGGAGGCAAGAAGAACTTCAGCGTTGACTTCGACGACGAGGATTAAAGACATATCGACCCATACGTCGTGTTTCACGACGCATGGGTAGTAAACCCGATAAAGTAAAGTAAAGAATATAATGAATCTGAAGAATTCAATTTATAAATTATCTTTTGCTGCTATGATCATGATGGCTATGAATGCAACCGACTTACAGGCTCAGGGCGTGGTTCCTGCTCAGAAAGGCGAGAAAACCTTTACATTGGAAGACCTGAACTTCGGCGGCAACAACTATCGTAACATGGTAGCTAAGAACCGCTGGTGCACCTGGTGGGGCAATGAACTCGTTCGCCAGGATGTGGATGCCTGCTATCTCGTCAACAAGACGACAGGCAAGGAGACCAGACTCTTCGGCATCAATGACATCAACCAGTGGATTGCTCCTACCAAGGACATCAAGGTAAGAGCCCTCTACAATGCTCTCTTCCCTTTTGCAGGCAAGAGCATCGTGATGGTAAGCAACGGCAGCAAGACTTATACCGTCGATTTCAAGAAGCATAAGCTGCTGAGCGAGATGGAGTTTGCTGACGGCGAGAACCTCCTGGAGGCCAACGCCCAGCAGAACGCCTTCGCCTATCTGAAGGGCAGCAACCTCTATGTGCGTACCTTCGATGTAACCAGCAACGCCCTGACAAAAGAAAAGAAATCTCACGATTTCCAGCTCTCAAAGGATGGAAGCCGCGAAATTGTTTATGGACAGAGTGTTCACCGCGATGAGTTCGGTATCAGCAAGGGAACCTTCTGGAGTCCGAACGGCGAACTGCTCGCCTTCTATCGCATGGACCAGAGTATGGTAACCGACTATCCGCAGGTCGACATCCCGGAAATCGGTTTCAATCATCCTGAAACACAGAGTTGCATTGCTACTCCTGCACCAGACAAGTATCCGATGACTGGCGAGACTTCACACAAGGTAACCGTTGGCGTGTTCGACTGCATGACCGGCAAGACCATCTATCTGAAGGCTGGCGATCCAACCGACCGCTACTTCACCAACATCGCATGGAGTCCGGACAGCAAGACCATCTATATGTTCGAACTGAACCGCGACCAGAACGACTGCCGTCTGACTGCCTACAATGCAGAAACCGGCGAGAAGACAGGCGAACTCTATCGCGAGACCGATGAGAAATATGTAGAACCATGTCATCCTATCCAGTTCCTGCCTTGGGACAGCAGCAGTTTCATCATGCAGACCCGCAAGGATGGTTACAACCATCTCTACATCTGCACCCTGGGCAAGCACGGAAGCCGTATGGCAAGCAATACAGAATCACTTGAAATCAAGCAGTTGACTTCCGGCAAATGGGAAGTGATGGAAGTGCTCGGTTTCAACAGCAAGCGCAAGAGTATCATCATCGCATCCAACGAGAAATCGCCTATCCAGAGAAACATCTTTGCCGTAGATACAAAAACCGGCAAGCGTACGCTGGTAGATGATTGCGGCAAGGGATGGCACAGCGCCACTTTGAGCGAGAACGGACAGTATGTCTTCGACAACTACTCTACTCCTACCGTGCCTCGCAAGATTGCCCTCGTGAATACCGAGAACGGCAAGCGCACCGCTTACTTCACTGCCGAGAACCCTTGGAAGGGCTACAATGTGCCTGAGTACAGCTGCGGTACCATCAAGGCTGCCGATGGCAAAACAGACCTCTACTGGAGAATGGTGAAACCGGTAAACTTCGATCCAAACAAGAAGTATCCTACCATTATATATGTATATGGTGGACCTCATGCCCACAACGTAGATGCCCGCTGGAACTACTCTAGCCGTGGGTGGGAAACCTACATGGCAGAAAAGGGCTATCTGCTCTTCATCCTCGACAACCGTGGAAGCGAGAACCGTGGCAAGGCTTTCGAGCAGGCTACCTTCCGCCAGCTCGGACAGATTGAGATGCAAGACCAGATGAAGGGCGTAGAATATCTGAAGACGCTTCCTTACGTAGATGCTGACAAGATTGGCGTTCACGGCTGGAGCTTCGGCGGATTCATGACCATCTCACTGATGACCAACCACCCTGATGTGTTCAAGGTAGGCGTAGCAGGCGGTCCGGTGATCGACTGGCACTGGTACGAGGTGATGTATGGCGAACGCTATATGGACACCCCACAGACCAACCCAGAGGGTTACAGGAAGACCTCTCTGCTCTATCAGGCAAAGAACCTGAAGGGCAAGCTGCAGATTATCCAGGGCCTGAACGATGTAACTGTAGTGCCACAGCACTGCCTCACCTTCCTCAAGGCTTGCATCGCAGCAGGCACCCAGCCAGACTTCTTCGTCTATCCTGGCGAGCCTCACAACATGAGAGGTCATCAGAGCACTCACTTGCATGAGCGCATCAGCAATTATTTCTTCGATTATCTCAAGTAAATATCTAGGAGTAAACATCCCCAGAAAAGGGGAGTTTACTTCTACATCAAATAACAAACAATAACTTACAGCAAATGAAAATTTTATTGTTAGGAGGCGGTGGCCGCGAGCACGCCTTAGCATGGAAAATCGCTCAGAGCGAGAAGTGTGAGAAACTCTTCATCGCTCCTGGTAATGCCGGTACACAGAATGTCGGCGAGAACGTAGATATCAAGGCAGACGACTTTGAGGCGCTCAAGAACTTCACAGTTGAAAATGGCGTTGATATGGTAGTAGTTGGTCCGGAAGACCCATTGGTAAAGGGTGTTTACGATGACTTCAAGAACGATCCTCGCACCCAGAACATCCCTGTCATCGGTCCATCAAAGGCTGGCGCCGTATTGGAAGGCAGCAAGGACTTCGCCAAGAAGTTCATGAAGCGCCACAACATCCCTACAGCCCAGTATGAGACTTTCGACGGCGAGCACGTAGAGGAAGGCTTGAAATTCCTGGAGACACTGAAGGCTCCTTATGTACTGAAGGCTGACGGTTTGTGCGCCGGTAAGGGCGTTCTCATCCTCCCTACCCTGGAAGAGGCTAAGAAAGAGTTCAAGGAGATGCTCGGCGGTATGTTCGGCAACGCTTCTGCACGCGTAGTCATCGAGGAATTCCTCAGCGGCATTGAGTGCTCTGTATTCGTATTGACCGACGGCAAGAACTACAAGATTCTGCCTGAGGCTAAGGATTACAAGCGCATCGGCGAGCACGATACCGGTCTGAACACCGGCGGTATGGGTAGCGTTACCCCTGTACCATTCGCTACCAAGGAGTGGATGCAGAAGGTAGACGAGCGCATCATCCGTCCTACAGTAGAAGGACTTGCTGAGGAGAACATCGACTATAAGGGATTCATCTTCTTCGGTCTGATCAACGTTGAAGGCGAGCCTATGGTCATCGAGTACAACTGCCGTATGGGTGATCCAGAGACAGAGAGCGTGATGCTCCGTCTGAAGAGCGACATCGTGGATCTCTTCGAAGGTGTAGCAGCAGGCGATTTGGACAAGCGCAGCATCGAGTTTGACGAGCGTGCTGCAGTCTGCGTAATGCTCGTAAGCGGCGGTTATCCAGAGGCTTACAAGAAGGGTTATCCTATCCATGGCATCGATGACGTGGAAGGCTCAGTAGTATTCCACTCCGGTACAGCCATGAAGGATGGTCAGGTAGTTACCAATGGTGGTCGTGTCATCTGCGTAAGCAGCTATGGCAAGAACAAGGAAGAAGCCCTGAAGAAGAGCTTTGCCGAGGCACAGAAGATCCAGTTCACCGACAAGTACTTCCGTTCTGATATCGGACAGGACCTTTAGTTTTTTAATGTTGAATGTTGAATGTTGAATTGCCTAACGGACTCAAGGGCGCTAGCCTAATTCAACATTCAACACTTAACATTCAACATTCAACATTCAACATTGAATTAGATGTTAAGAAAGAAAACTTTTCAAAATAAAGTAGCGGCTAGCCGCTACTCTTTACCTATTACTGCAACCCTTGCCACACTGGTTTGGGTTGCAGTAGGTTTATTGGTATCCAATATCTGGGTAGAATTTGCTTTCACAGCCATGTCTACTCTGCTGATGGTGGAACTGAACAACCGTAATGCCCTGATGCGTACCTACAGCCGAATGGTATCCTGCAGTTTTCTGGCATTAATGACGATGGCAGGACTCCCCCACCTCTCTTTAAAAAGCAGTATTGTGACGATGTGTTTCATCGCCTTTTATCTCATTATCTGGAATTGCTATCAGGATAAACGCTCAACAGGCTGGACTTTCTACGCCTTTGCCTGCATCGGTCTGGCATCGTTGATTTTCGTGCAGATAGGCTATTTCATGCCTATACTGTGGATCATGATGATGGTGTTTACCCTCTCGTTTAGCGTAAAGACATTCTTTGCATCCCTGGTAGGTCTCATCGTGCCCTACTGGTTTGCAGCCGGCTATTTCTTCTATACCGACAATATACAGGGGTTGGCAGATCACTTCTGTGGATTCATCAACTACAGCGAACTCTTTGATTATTCGCAGGTTACCGACCATCAGATTCTGAACCTGAGTTTCGTTACCCTGCTCACCATCATCGGTTCCATTCACTTCATACGCACCAGCTACGGCGATAAGATACGCACCCGCATGATCTACGAAACGTTTATCATGTTATCGGCTGCCAGCATCATCTTCATCATCCTGCAGCCTCAACATATACAGGAACTGGGTGGCATTCTGATTGTGAATACAGCACCGCTTATCGCCCATTTCATCACATTCACCAGAGGTAAGTTTACCAACATCACCTTCATCCTGCTGCTCATCATGCTGGTACTTATCATGGCATATAACATACTCGTACCAGAAACCGTATTACTATGAGTTGGATAATAGATTTCTTAATGAGCTGGGGCTACTGGGGCATGCTGGTATCAGCCTTCCTTGCCGGCAGTTTCTTTCCCTTCAGCAGCGAAGTGGTCATGTCGGGCTTACAGGCTGCCGGACTGGAACCTATCCAGCTTGTACTGTATGGAAGCATCGGCAATGTGCTCGGTTCTATGTTCAACTATGGCATAGGACGGATGGGCAAACTGGAATGGATAGAAAAATATCTGCATGTAAAGAAAGAGAGTCTCGACAAGGCTCAGAACTTCATGGCCGACAGAGGTGCCTGGATGGGGTTCTTCGCCTTCCTGCCCCTGTTGGGAAGTGCCATCACCATCGTTTTGGGACTGACGAGAGCCAACATCGTGATCTCTGTCATCAGCATCACCATCGGAAAGGTGTTGAGATATGTACTGCTGGTTTACGGACTCAGTTTCATCTTTTAAACAAGCTGCAAAGAAAACAAAGAATTGATTCATATAGATTGACTGCTTATGAGAAAGTATTTATACCTTATTATATTATGTGTGGTTTTCGCGGGCTGTAAAGGCAACCAGCAGAAAGGCAAAACCGCAGAAAGTAACGGAAAGGAATCTGTTGCCAACAGCGATGGCAAACCTGCTGTTACCGTAACCATCCCTCCCTACAAGTTTTTCGTTGATAAGATTGCCGGAGATAAGGTGGATGTCAACGTGATGGTATCCAACGGCAACAATCCAGAAACTTACGAGCCTTATGCCCAGCAGATGATGGAACTCTCCAGGAGTGCCCTCTATCTGAAAGTAGGAAGCATCGGTTTCGAACAGACCTGGATGAAGAAACTGCAGGACAACGCTCCTGACATGAAGGTGATAGATACCTCCACAGGCATCACGCCTGCCAAGACACCAGGCGGCAATACCGACCCGCATGTATGGATGAGTTGCACAAACGCCCGCATCATCTCCAGCAACATCTTCAAGGCACTCTGCAATCTGGAGCCGAAGAACAAGGCATTCTTTGAGAAGAACTATCTGTCGCTGCTGAAGATCATCGACAAGCGAGACAGCACCATCAGAGAGGGTTTCAAGAATCATCCCGAGATGGTACGCAAGTTTGTGATCTATCACCCTATCCTCACCTACTTTGCCCGTGATTACCAGCTGGAGCAGCTTGCCATAGAGGAAGAAGGCAGGGAGCCTAGTGCCTCCCAGCTGAAGAGCCTCATAGAGAGAGCCAGAAAAGAAAAGATCAAGTTCTGCCTGATACAGGCAGAATTTGCCAACCGCAACACCACAACCTTCATCAAGGAGAGCCACACCAAGCCAATGAATATCAATCCATTGCAGGGCGACTGGAACTGGGCGATGCAGGAAGCGGCAGCAGCGGTACAAGGCAAGAAAATCGTTGTTGGGAAGTAAGCTCCACACGCCCTGAAAGGGCAGAAGCTCCTAGCCCAGGGCAACGCCCTGG
>ERZ1027255.70-NODE-70-length-38983-cov-6.833539_pt1 | contig 38983 bp, 30 predicted proteins | sample MGYA00519261_ERZ1027255 | MGnify/ENA primary metagenome ERZ1027255 (study PRJEB26926, sample SAMN06164399) | human gut metagenome | biome: ENVO:00009003; feature: ENVO:2100002; material: ENVO:00002003 | host: Homo sapiens | place: USA | collected 2012 ...
TGCGTGAAATTTTGCCGAAAAGATGCGTTGTTAGGCTTAGCGTCAACACGACCTAGAAAAGCCTTTCCCGTATGGGAAAGGCTTTGGTTTATTCTTTGAGATTTTCAGGTGTAGCAATAAGTCTTGCCTTGAAAAGTGCGCCTCCGATAAATGTCGTAAGGAGCGTTGACACGACCATTTCAAACAGTGCATTGATTCCGACCGAAACTACGATGTAGAGAAGCGGATTTCTGCCTGCCATATTGGTTTTCATGTAATCGCTGTTGCCGAACAGGACTACCAGCAGAGTCATGAAGAATATCGTGTTGAGGATAGCCGCCATAAAGCCCGAAACTGCGCAGGAGACCTGAATCTTTGAGAGCTTTTTGCCGTTTACCGCCATATATCCGACAGCGAATCCGAGCAGGAACACGCAGATACAGATGTAAGCGATAAGCCGTCCCGAAGTCATGAGACTGTACATCTTCTCATTCATGCTGAATTTGCCGTTCTTGTCGTAGCAGATAAGCAGCATTACCGAAAGAAACAGCGCGAGACTGAAAGCACCCGTAATGATCCCTGTGATGATGTAATAGGCTTTAAGGCTTTTCAGCTTGGAGATCCCGCTGAACATAAGACCTACGAGCAGACCGTCGAGTGCGCGTGGAACAACTCGCTGAATGAAAGTAAGCACGGGGCTTATTTCGAGAGTAGCCGCACCCATTGTACTGAGGACGCCAATGCCGAAACATTGCATGAAGCTGAATAATCCGAAAACGGTTCCCATGATGAGTCCACCTATGGGTCCGAGAGCTACCGCGGCTATGGCGATAGGAATGATGTTCAGCGTGATGACGAGCGGTCCGATCGGGATCGATCCTATGGGTGTGAGCGAGAATACGACCACAATTGCAGTCAGTAAGCCCAGCAATACCATGGATCTGGTGTTGAACTTCGTTTTCATATTAAATTTTCCTCCTTGTTACTACTCCCCTTGAGGGGATATAATACAATATCGCTATTATATCACAGCATGGTACAAAAAGTCAATAGCATTCGGCGGATTTTTTGCCGAAAAAATCTTGCAATACCCTGCGGAATGTGGTATAATAAATTAATCATGCGGTGTTTTGCCGCGTAATACAAACGGAGGTTAGTAATATGAGAGCAGTTGTAACTGTAATTGGTAAAGATAATGTGGGGATTCTCCACAAGGTAAGCGGGATCTGTGCTGAAATGGGCGGCAATGTTATAGAGGTAACACAGAGCGTGCTTCAGGATATGTTCGCAATGATAATGCTCGTGGATATTTCCTCACTCAACAGCGACTTTTCGGAGCTTGTTGACCGTATGACGGCTCTCGGCAATGAGCTTGGACTTTCCATTCACACAATGCACGAGGACATCTTCAACTCGATGCACAACATATAAGACAACGGGCGAAAGGAAGCTTATAAATGCTTAACGTATACGATATACTTGAAACTATAAGAATGATTCAGGACGAATGCCTCGACATCAGAACGACGACAATGGGCATTTCGCTCCTTGACTGTATTGATACAGATATTGACAAGGCTTGTGACAAGGTCTATGAAAAGATCGTGAGAAAGGCTGAAAGGCTTGTTCCCGTGGGTCAGCAGATAGAAAAGGAGTACGGTATCCCGATAATCAACAAGAGAATTTCCGTGACTCCTGTTGCTATGCTTGCGGCAGCCTGCCCGAACGAGAGCCCTGTAAAGTTTGCGAAGGCTCTCCAGAGAGCGGCAGATACCTGCGGAGTAAACTTTATCGGCGGTTACTCGGCACTCGTACATAAGGGATTTTCGGCAGGAGACATGGCTCTTATCCGTTCTATCCCCGAGGCTCTTGACGTTACAGAGAATATCTGTTCTTCGGTAAATATCGGCTCGACCAAGTCGGGTATCAATATGGACGCGGTCGCACTCATGGGTCAGATAGTAAAGGAATCCGCTGAGAGAACCGCTGACCGCGACTGCATAGGCCCTGCAAAGCTTGTTGTTTTCTGCAATGCCGTTGAGGATAACCCCTTTATGGCAGGAGCTTTCCACGGAGTAGGCGAGCCTGACTGCGAGATACACGTCGGAGTTTCCGGTCCCGGAGTTGTCCGCTCGGCGCTTACAAAGTATCCTGACGCTTCAATAAACGAGATAGCAGACATCATCAAAAAGACCGCATTCAAGATAACCCGAATGGGTCAGCTTGTAGGTGCAAGAGCTTCCGAGCTGCTCGGCGTTCCTTTCGGGATCGTTGACCTCTCACTCGCACCCACACCTGCCGTAGGTGACAGCGTTGCGCATATTCTTGAGGAAATGGGACTCGAAATGTGCGGAACTCACGGCACTACAGCCTGCCTTGCAATGCTCAATGACGCAGTTAAGAAGGGCGGCGTAATGGCATCTTCAACAGTCGGCGGACTTTCGGGCGCTTTCATTCCTGTTTCCGAGGACGCAGGTATGATAGACGCGGCAGTTGCAGGTGTTCTCAGCATTGAAAAGCTTGAGGCAATGACAGCCGTATGCTCCGTTGGCCTTGATATGATAGTTATACCGGGAGACACTACTCCTGAGACTATCTCCGCGATAATTGCCGATGAGGCAGCAATAGGAATGGTCAACTCCAAGACCACGGCTGTACGCGTTATTCCTGCTGTCGGCAAGAAGGAGGGCGAGACCCTTGAGTTCGGCGGACTTCTCGGCAGCGGCCCTGTAATGCCTGTAAGAGGCAAGTCGCCTGCCAAGTTCATTCACCGCGGCGGAAGGATCCCTGCACCTATGCAGAGCCTTAAAAACTGACAAAACTTCAGAACCTGTCTGCATAGGAAATACGCACACACTTTCTATGTGAACAGGTCTAAAGGGACGCAGCTCAAATGCGTCCCTTTTACGCGAAAGGCGTGATAGTATGAGTATCGCTGAAATCCCGCAGCTTTTCGGCGTGGGAAAAGCGCAGGAGCTTACAAGGCTCAAACAGGGACACATAAACGAGACATATATCGCTATTTGCGGCGGCAGGAAATACGTTCTGCAATCGCTGAACGAGGAGGTTTTCCACGATCCCGATGCCGTGATGGAGAATATCCGCAGGATATGTGCCGCCTTTGAGCAGGAGGGCGGAGATTTCCGCGTTCCGCACTTTCTGACGGCAGATGGTCGGAATTTCGTGCGCTGCGGCGGTTCTGTCTGGCGAATGTACGATTTTGCCGAGAAATGCGGCGGCAGCGATTTCCTCGTAGGAGCGTCTTTCGGTACTTTTATCCGCACTGTTCAGGGAATAGAACTTGCTGACACTATTGAAGATCTGCACGATCTCGGGGCTTATCTTGCGCGGCTTGAAACTCTTGCCCCCGACTGCCCCGAGCTTGTCAGACTGAAAAAGCTTTGGCGCGATATAGGCGGAGTATTTGATGATCTGCCAAAGAGAAATGTTCACGGTGATGCAAAAGCCGACAATGTGGTGACGGGCGAGTCCTGCACCATAATCGACCTTGACACGGCAATGCGAGGATATGCGGCGATAGATTACGGTGACGCCGTTCGCTCGGTTATGGGAGCAAACTGTGATAAGTCGCGCATTGAGGAGCTAAAGCGCGGATTTCTGAGCGGCGCGGGAGAATCGCTCAGCCAAGCTGAAACAGAATCGCTGCCTTATGGAGTTTTATATACGGTGGGAGAACTTGCGGCGCGCTACCTCATCGACTGTTACAGCGAAAACCGATATTTCAGGGATAAGACCCTCGAACAATGCCGCAAACGCGCGGACGAGCTTATGGCACAGTTGGATAAACTTGGGCAGTAACGCGCTCCTTACTGATTGCAAAAAGGACAGAGAAAAGTATGGGAAAACTTAAAAAAACAGCTTGTATTGCTGCTATGCTCGTCACAATGACGGCTCTGCTGCTGAATACATCGTCCGAGGAGGCTGTGCGGACGATAAATATGCCCGAGGCGGCAGAGGCTGCACCGATCGAGCTGCTTCCTCAGATCCCGCAAGCAATAGAGCGGATATATCTGCGCGCCGAGAATCTCCCCAAGGAGACGGACGGGGAACTTAATTCCCTGCGCGAGATGCTTCTTGCTAAAACAGGCAGTTTTAACGGCGAATGGTCGGTCTATGTGAAGAACCTCGACAGCGGCAGGTCGGTGAGCATAAACAATGGCAGAGTCTATGCCGCGAGCCTTATCAAGCTGTACGCAATGGGCGCGGCTTACTCGAAAATAGAGGCCGGCGAGATATCGGAGGAGAGCCTTGCGAATGATCTCACGAATATGATAACGGTAAGCAGCAATGACGCATTCAACGCTATCGAGCGCACTGTCGGGCTGGAATACACCACGGACTGGTGCAAGGAAAACGGCTATAACGACACCTTTGCCAAGCACGGACTGAATCCCTCGTCCAATTCGTGGGGACTGCAAACGAAAACCAATGACGGCACGAACTACACTTCGGTGGAGGACGTTGGCAGATTTCTTGAATCAGTTTACCGCGGCGAGTGTGTTTCAGAGGAAGCCTCCGCAAAAATGCTTGAACTGTTAAAGGCGCAAAAGAGAACTCAGAAAATTCCGGCAGGAGTTCCTGACGGGATAGTCACCGCGAACAAAACCGGCGAAACCGATGAGAACTGCCACGATGCGGCGATAGTTTACTCCTATGAGTGCGACTACATACTTGTAGTAATGACCACTGCCGAGAGCGGAAAGGCGTGGGACTTAGAGCCGAATGTCACCGAGCTTTCGGCGCTTGTCTACAATTATTTCAACACGACCTAAATAAAGCCTGAGAAGATCTGTAACTTCTCAGGCTTCATTTTTATTTCAATAGCGATTCGTGTATCGCAAAGTGCTTGGGCAGACCGTTTTCCATGACGAGGTTAAGCTCGCCCTGAATGAGCGGCAGGAAGTAGGGCAGGGCAATGTCATTGATGTTGTTGCCGGCGGAGTTTATATACTTTGACGGCAGGAATTTTTCAAGGTTGGCAATGTCCGCAGAATCGGCAGTCTCAATATCGACTGTGTACGGCATATCGGCTGCGCGGCGGAATACCATGACCTTGCCTGTTTCACCGTTGAGCGCACAGCGCACTCCGGCAGCTCCGATAGCTTCGGATTCGTCAATATCGGTCTTTGAGCCGAGGTGTGACGAACATCTCTGCATGACGTTCAGCTCGACCGAGCGAACCTTGCAGCCAACTTCACTGCGAACAAGCCCTTCAAGGTACTTGCCGATCCCCGAGAGATACTTGTGACCGAAATTGTCCACAATTCCCGACTGAACGCCGTCAGGAACTTCAATTCCCTCCGAAACGGCAACTATAACAGCCTTGTGCTTGGACATCTCCTGCTTTACATCGCGCAGAAAGCTCTCGGCGGAGAATTTAGCCTCGGGAACGTAAACAAGGTGCGGAGCAGTTTCGCCCATGGCATGAAGTACTGCGCTCGATGCGGTGAGCCAGCCTGCGTGTCGTCCCATTATCTCAACGATAGTGACTGAGGGTATGCTGTAGACCGTGCTGTCGCGGGTTATCTCGCGCATGGTCGTTGCAACGTATTTGGCAGCCGAGCCGAAACCGGGAGTGTGGTCGGTGAGTGCGAGGTCATTGTCGATAGTCTTTGGAATACCTATCATCTTGGTGTCAAAGTCGGTCGTGCGGAAATACTCGGAGAGCTTGTTGACAGTATCCATTGAATCGTTGCCGCCGATGTAGAAGAATGCACCGATATTGCGCTGTTTCAGCGTTTCGGCGATCTTGCGGTAGACCGTTTCATCCTCGTGAAAATCTGGGAGCTTATAGCGGCATGAGCCGAGAACGGTTGACGGAGTCTGACGGAGAAGCTCCATATCGTCGTTTGTTCGTATCATTGACTTAAGGTCAACAAGGTGGTTTTCTATAATGCCCTCGATACCGTTTACAGAACCGAAAATAGCGTCTATCGTTGAGTGCTTCAGAGCCTCGCGGAAAACTCCCACGAGTGAAGCGTTGATCGCACAGGTCGGGCCGCCCGACTGCGCTACTGCAATGTTTATCATATTTTTCCCTCTCATATTTGTGTTTGCCAATTCTTTGCCGACAGCAGTTCTGCGCTGTCTGCCCTTTTTATCTGATGAAGTTCGTTGCCTTGCGTTCTTCTTTTTCCGGTAAGCCATACTTCTCCTTTCCGAGAGCAATGCTCCTCATGAGAAATGACATATTTCTTGCCAGAGTGCGCATGGTCTGGAGACCCTCGGCATCCTGAGCAGCTTCACCCTTTTCTCTGCCGTGAATGCTGTTCCAGTACTGACTTGACGCAACAGGCATTCCGCTTATTGTAAAGAACTTGTTCAGCTCGTCAAAGGTGGCAGAGCAGCCGCCTCTCCTTGCACACACCACGCTTGCACCGACCTTCATGGTCTTGTCAAAGTGTGTGCTGTAGAACAGCCTGTCCATAAAGGCAATAAGCGTTGCGTTTGCGGAAGCATAGTACACGGGCGACGCCGCGACAAGACCGTCACACTCCTCAAATTTGGGTGCAGTTTCATTTACGAGGTCATCAAAAACGCACTTTCCCTTGGAGTAACAGGCTCCGCAGGCAATACAGCCGCGAATGTCCCTGCCGCCGAGACAGACAGTCTCGGTCTCTATGCCTTCAGCCGCGAAAATCTTTTCCATTTCAGCCAAAGCGATCTCAGTATTCCCGCCCTTTCGCGGACTTCCGTTTAAGATCAGAACCTTCATATTAACCTCCTCTGCTCACAAGGCGCAAAAAGCCGCGCTGCTCCGGACAGATCCATGCAGCACGATATATCAATTATGAGTAAATTATATCATTACATCTGCCTTTTGTCAATGCTTTCCTCAATATTCGGCATAAATCCGTATAGCACATTTGTGCTTATCCGGACTTTAGCGGCGGAAAAGAAAGACTTTTTAAAATTTCGCTTGTCAGGTTGATTTTTGAAAAGGTTTATGATATAATAAATTATAGATGTTTTTAAGTCAGCACAGCGCTTGTGCGGTGTTGTCTTAATGTTCTTTCAGGAATGAAAAAGTGAAATTTGCTGCCTGTGAAGGCATTGATATTATTTTGGAGGTGTATTATGAGTTCCGACCCTTATGGGAATTTAAGCTTAATATTCCTTAACACGGCGAAGTCTCTGTGTACAGTTGCGCTCTCGCCGTAATTCCGGCGAAAGGAGCGTTGTGCCGCACTCTGCGGCGCACTATACTACATGATAAAATACTATGTTTATGAAAACGGTTCACTGCGTGAGACCGAGCAGTCTGAGCCTGGCTGCTGGATATCGGTAGTACAGCCTACACCGCAGGAGGTAAGAGAACTTGTTGAAACTTACGGCCTTGACAGCGGTTTCGTAAAGTCCTCGCTCGATGAGGAGGAGTCATCGCGTATCGAACGCGAGGACGACCAGACCCTCGTTATCATAGATACTCCTGTGTCATCGGTCGATGACGACCAGACCAAGAACTTCTATACCCAGCCTGTAGGCATAATCATCACTGACGATTACGTTTTCACGATTTCGATAAAGGAGACCCAGATAATCACCGAAGCCATGCAGGGCACGATAAGAAACCTGCGCCCGAGCTTCAAGACGAGGTTTGTTTTGCAGCTTCTTCTGCGAATTGCCGCACTTTTTCTCACCCACCTCAAGCAGATAGACAAGATATCATCAGCAGCCGAGCAGCAGCTCCACGATGCGATGAAGAACGAGCTTCTCATGCAGCTTCTTGCGCTGGAGAAGTCACTCGTATACTTTTCCACATCGCTGAAGGCGAACGAGGCTACGATCGAGAAAATTTTCCGCGGCAGAGTAATAAAGCTCTATGACGAGGATCAGGATCTGCTGGAGGACGTTCTCATTGAGATGAAGCAGGCGATCGAGATGTCGAGTATCTACACGGGGATCCTGTCGAGTATGATGGACGGTTTTTCCTCGATCATATCCAACAATCTGAATATCGTAATGTGGAGACTCACCATCGTCACGATAATTCTCGAAATACCGAATATCATTTTCGCATTTTACGGAATAAATACGGTAGACCTGCCTATTCCGTACACATGGTTCGCAATTGCACTTACGCTTTTCCTGACAAGCATTGCGGCATTCATTCTGCTTAAATGGAAGAAAAAATAGGGCAGCGTATGCCGCCTTTTTATTACTGCCCAAATACGAATTAAGAAAGGTTAGTTATGGACAATTCTGATTTATGGAAGATACTTTTTATTTTAGTTATGCTGGTCTTTTCGGCGCTTTTTTCGAGTGCAGAGACGGCTTTTTCGAGCGTTAACAAGCTCAGGCTGAAAAATTACGAGGCTCAGGGAAGCAAAAAAGCTGCCACGGCGCTGAAACTTGCAAACCGTTTTGACGAAGTGCTGACAGCTGTGCTTATCGGCAACAACATCGTTAACATAGCGACCTCATCAGTCAGCACGCTTGTTTTCATATCGATCGTCGGCAGCAACGGCGCGTTGGTTTCAACTATCGTTACCACGGTTCTGGTGCTTATTTTCGGCGAAGTTCTGCCTAAATCCTACGCAAAGAGAAATGCGGAAAAGCTTGCGCTTATGTTTGCAGCACCGCTTTCATTTATCGTTGTCCTTTTCAAGCCGTTGGTGTTCCTGTTCAACAAGCTTTCTGCGCTCGTTTCGCACGGGGACGAGGACGCTCCGAGCGTTACGGAGGACGAATTAAAATACATGATAGACGAGATCGAGGAGCAGGGCGTTATTGAGGCGCAGGAGAGCGAACTCGTCAAGAGCGCACTCGAATTTGACGAAATAAGCGTCAACGAGATACTTATACCGCGAGTAAAGGTGGTCGGCGTGGAATTAAGCTCCACTATCGACGAAATAAAGGCGCTGTTCAGCTCCGAGATGTACTCGCGCCTGCCGGTTTATGAAAAGAGTCTTGACGATATTGTCGGAATCATCACGAACAAGGCATTTTTCAAGATGTTGGTAGAGGGCGGAGACGATATCCGCAGCATTATTCAGGAAGTTCCGCATATTGCCGACACCAAGCTTATCAGCGAGGCAATGCGTGATATGCAGCGCTCAAAGGTTCACCTTGCCGTTGTTACCGATCAGTACGGCGGCACTAAGGGAATAGTTACGCTTGAAGATATAATCGAGGAGCTTGTCGGTGAGATATACGATGAGGACGACGAGATAGTAAACAGCATAATGATGCTTGCTCCCGACAAGTACGAGGTTGCAGGCGATATGAACATAAGCGAGCTGCTTGAACTTCTCGACCTTGACGAAAAACTAATTCAGACCGATTACACGACAGTCGGTGGCTGGGTCATTGACGTTATGGAGCATATTCCCGAAGCTGGTGAAACGGCTGTGAGCGGGATATTCCGCATAACTGCCGAAGAAGTCAGCGATCAGACCGTTGAAAAGGTGATAATCGAGCTTCTCCCTCAGGAAAATCCTGTAGAAGAAGAGGCTTAAATGTTATAAAAATTGCACAATATAACAGGCTGTAAATTGTAAGAAACATAGAATCTCGCTTTTTCTACAATTATTATCAAAAATAAGCTTGAAATCTATGCAAAATGTGATATAATAATATTGTACTTGATTCTTATACCATTTTAGATATAAGATAACTATTACAGGAGGTTTTTCCGATGAAAAAGTCAATTATCACAATAGAACGCCAATATGGAAGCGGTGGAAGCGTCATCGGAAGGCTTGCTGCTGAAAAACTCGGCATCAACTGCTACAACAGACAAATTCTCGAAATGACTGCTGAAAGATGCGGCATTTCGTCTGATTATCTTGAGTCCGCTGAGGAAAATGTTCCCACAAGTTTTCTCTATTCACTGCTCCTTTCTGCCAATCCGGGCAGAACAATGGAGGATAATCTTCCGCTTTCCGATAAGGTGTTTCTCATGGAAAGCCGCATTATCAACGAGATCGCCGAAAAGGAAGAGAGTTTTGTGCTCGTAGGCAGATGCGGAAGATACATTCTTGAGGACAAGGGCTGTTTCAGCGTTTACATTTACGCAGACCCGAAAGAACGCATGAGACGTGCTGTTGAGGATTACAATATCCCCGCGAACAAGGCTGAATCTATCATGAAGAAAGCCGACAGACGCCGCGAGACTTTCTACAACGTCAATACGGGCGGGATCTGGCAGGACAAGGATCAGTATGCTCTGTGCCTGAACAGCGCTGTGCTCGGTGATGAGCTTTGCGCGGAGATCATTGTCAAGGCATATAATGATTATAACGCAAAATTTGCAAAAAAATAAAAGGTACATTGAGTACCTGAAAAGCTGCTGCTTCTCTCATGGCGGCTTTTCAGATACTCACTGATAAATTATCTCTCTTAACAGAAGGACTGTCGGTTTTCCGGCAGTCTTTCATTTTGTCTGAATATAAGCGGCAGCGGTGGGAATAATAGCGCTATAGGAATCTGTCCGCATAGGAATAAACGCGCAGGTTCTGAAAGTTAGGAGCTGATAAAATGGGCGTGATCCTTACAAGGTCACTGATACTTTATGTGTTGGTAATTTTCGCCGTGAGGCTTATGGGAAAGCGTCAGTTGGGCGAATTACAGCCCTCCGAGCTGGTTATTACAATTCTCGTGTCGAATATCGCAACTCTGCCGCTTGAGGACGTGAATATTCCGGTGATCGTCGGAATTACGCCGATCCTGTCGCTTGTCTGCTTTGAGGTCGTAGTTTCGTGGCTGAATCTGAAATCCCCGCGCATAAGGAAAATCACTTCGGGATCTCCGAAAATAGTGATAAAGGACGGAAAAATCGACCCCGACACCATGCGCGACCTGAGATTTTCCGTTGATGACCTCATGATGGCTCTGCGCGAAAAGGAGGTTTTCAACCTTGACGAGATACAGTTCGCGATCGTCGAAACTACGGGCAATATCTCCGTCATGAAGAAGCAGGAGTACGACACTCCGCAGCGCAGGGAACTGGGAATAGAGGCGCAGAACGGAGATCCGCCGCAGCTTATAATTTCGGACGGCGAGTTCAAGGAAAATGCAGCACAGGCGATCGGGATAAGTTTAAAAATGGTTGAAAAAGTTCTCAAACAGAAAAAATTCACTGTCGATGACGTGCTGATCATGACCGCCGACAACAGCGGAAACTGTTTTATCGCGGACAAAAACGGCTGCACCTACACTTCGCAGATCGGGGGTAAGAAAAATGACAAGAGTTAAAATCAGCGTTGGGATACTTCTGCTGATGCTCGGTGTAAGTATTTTCTCGGGCATCTGGGTGAATAAGCGCTGCGGCGAGCTTATATCGGGTGTCAAGCAGCTTGAGAGCATTGCGGACAGCGGCGATTACGAGTCGGCGGCAAAGCTTGCGGAGGAGCTTGACGACCAGTGGGAGGATTTCAGCGACAAAGCCTCGTCCTTCATTAAGTACGACCTTCTTACCGAGATAGGCAGGGATTTCGCGAAAATATCCTATCTTGCCGAAAGTGAAAGTCAGGATCTCGTGACGGAACTTCGGGAACTCCGCCACCTGCTTGCACTTCTCAGCAAGAGCGAAACAGACGTGCTCTCGAACATTCTGTAGGAGGGAATATGGCAAGAATTACGGCATTGGTGCTCGCCGCAGTTGTCTGCACATCGGGACTGAGCGGCTGTGCGGCGTCCAAGCGGGTTTACGACAAGAGCTATCTGCGCGCAGCAGCCGTCGGGGGAACTGACAAAAAAACGCTGACGCTCACCTTTTACGATGAGGACAGCGCAGTTATCGGTATCGGGGACGATATTGACTCTGCAAAGCACGATGCAGAGCTGCAAATCGGCAAGGAAATATTCACGGGTCACACGGAACTTGTTATCACGGACGAAAACGATGTCGCCGAGCGCCTGCAATATTTTCTGAATGACTGGAAGGTTTCGCCGACCTGTGTTGTCGCAGTAGGGCAGGACGGCTCGGAACTTCTGCAAAATACTGACGCGGAGATCCTTTTAGGCTCGGTAAAGCAGGCAAAGGAGCAGAAAATTGCTCCCGACTGCGACATAATAACCGTGCTCGGGAAACTTCTGCGCTCTGAGCCTGCCCAGACCGCGGAGCTTTCCGAGTATGGATTTGCAGGAACTCGCGTGATAGCGGCAGATCAGTTCTGATGACGCACTACTCCGTATTCGTCATCAAGACGATAGTACGGGCACGAGTAGTTTGTTCCCTGTAGAAATCTGTACATTTCGTCCTCATCGAGGTTTACCATGCATACAAAGCAGTCGTAGTCCTCGTCATAGACGTAATTGGTACAGGTCTCGCAGTTTGAGGCGGATTTCGCTTTCATTATATCTCCTCCATTGAGAGCGTTGCAACGGCGTTGAGACTTTCATCGGCTCTGATACCCGCGAGGAAGTTGTAGCTTCCCTGACAGGCGATCATAGCTCCGTTGTCGCCGCAGAGGCTTTTCAGAGGCATATAGAACTCAAAGCCGTGCTTTTTGCAAGCCTCCGAGAGCGCCGCGCGGACTCCTGTATTTGCGGAAACTCCGCCTGCGAGCGCCACTTTTTTATATCCGAGCGACTGAGCGGCGCGAATGGTCTTATCTGTGAGAATGGCTGCGATATCGGACTGTAGACTTGCCGCGAGGTCGCTTCTGTTGATGGTGATACCCTTCTGCTCGGCATTGTGGAGCATATTTATCACAGCGGTTTTGAGTCCCGAGAAGCTGAAATCAAACTCGCTCCCTGCAACTGACGGCTTGGGGAGCTTGAACGCGTTCGGGTCACCTGATCTTGCGGCATTGTCGATGTGGACTCCGCCAGGATAGGGGAATCCCATTGCCCGCGCGCACTTGTCAAAGCATTCGCCTGCGGCATCATCGCGTGTACGTCCCACAACGCGGAACTTTGTATAGCTGAGAACTTCAATGATGTGGCTGTGACCGCCGCTTGCAACGAGGCAGAGGTAAGGCGGCTCGAGTTCGGGGAAGGTGAGGTAGTTTGTGGCAATGTGCCCTGCGATGTGATGAACGGGAATAAGCGGCTTTCCTGCGGACATGGCAAGTCCCTTTGCAAAGCTCACTCCGACAAGGAGCGCGCCGATAAGACCGGGAGCGTAGGTGACGGCGATTCCGTCAAGGTCGGCGAGGGAAACATTTGCCTCACTGAGCGCGCTCTTAACAACACCAAGAATATTTTCACAATGACGGCGAGAGGCTATTTCAGGCACTACTCCGCCGTATTTTTTATGCTCCTCTATCTGCGTTGAAACAACGGACGAGCGGATAGTGCGGCAGTCCTCGACAACGCTTGCGGCAGTTTCGTCGCAGGAGCTTTCAATTCCTAAAATTAACATATTTATCTTCCTTTATAGTGATTTGACCATGATATCTGCGTCCTCGATCGGGTCGCGGTAGAATCGGCGGCGGACTCCTGCTTTTTTGAAACCGAAACTCTCGTAAAGTGAAATGGCGGCGCAGTTGGAGCACCTTACTTCGAGGGCGATAGTTTCGGTCTCGGCAGGCACGAGTGCAAAGAAAGCGTCAAGCAGCTTTCGTGCAATGCCCTTTCTGCGGAATGACGGCTCAACCGCAAGTGTGAGCACTTCTCCTGTGTCAGACGCGGTAAATCCTGCAAACAGACCCGCGAGAACTCCGCCGCAGTACGCGGCAAGGACGACCCCTCCCGATTTTTCTGACTCGGTAAGGAAATTGTCTGCCGACCAGCTTTCTGCTCCGAAGCATTTTCCGTCCAGAGCCGAAAGCTCCGCGAAAACGGACTGCGGCAGGTTCGGCGTTATTCTTTTTACTGTGATATCGCTCATATCAGCCCTTAGCCTCATACCACGAGTCACCCGTGTGAACGTCCACGGTCAGCGGAACTTTCATTTCGCATACATTCTGCATTTCCTCTTTGAGTATCGCCGCCGCCTTTTCAGCGCACGAGCGGTCAGCCTCGATGAGCAGTTCGTCGTGAACCTGTAAGATAAGCTTAGCATCAAGACCTTCGGCTTTCAGCCGGCGGTAAACGTTTATCATTGCTATCTTGATGAGGTCTGCGGCAGTGCCCTGAACAGGAGTGTTCATGGCGATCCTTTTGCCTGCCGCCTGCAAGACCTTGTTGGAGGAGAGAAGTTCGGGAATGCGTCTCCTGCGGCCGAACATCGTGGTAACGTAGCCCTCCTTAATGGCATTGCTTACGGTAGATTCCATAAAGCTGTTTACCTTGGGGTATTTTTTGAGATAGTCGGCAATGTATTTTTTCGCCTGCGCAACGCTCGTGCCGATATCCTTTGAGAGCGAGAATGCTCCGATACCGTAGATAATGCCGAAGTTTACGGCTTTTGCGGCGCTTCTCATCTCGGGAGTGACCATAACGGGCGGCATATCAAAAACCTGCGCGGCTGTCGAAGTGTGGATATCTTCGCCCGAAGTGAACGCCTCTATCATGTTGCTGTCGCCGCATAGATGCGCCATAACACGCAGCTCGATCTGGCTGTAGTCCGCGTCAACGAGCGTTTTTCCCTCAGCGGCAACGAAAAATTTTCTCATCTGTGAGCCAAGTTCCGTGCGGACGGGAATGTTCTGCATATTCGGCTCGGTGGAGGAAATTCTGCCTGTCTGCGTTTCGGTCTGCCTGAACCATGTGTGTATGCGTCCGTCCGGAGCAATTTTGTCAAGAAGTCCGACAACGTAGGTTGAGCTGAGTTTGGTGTATCGGCGGTATTTAAGGACATTATCCACAATGGGCGACTGACTTCTGAGTTCCTCAAGAACGTCAGCGTTGGTGGAGTAACCCGTTTTTGTTTTCTTTTTTGCAGGGAGACCAAGTTCCTCAAAAAGAACCGTTCCGAGCTGTTTAGGCGAGGAAATGTTAAACTCATGACCCGCATCGTCATATATCATCTGCTGGGTTTCCTCTATCATTTCGCTGAGGTAAGTGCCGAATTCCTCAACGCCCTGCTTGTTTATCTTAACTCCTGTATCCTCCATTGAGGCAAGAACTTCGGTAAGCGGCAGTTCGATATTTTCAAGCAGAGAGGTCATGCCCTCGCTCTCAACAGCCGCGCGGAGTTTCACGAAAAGCCCCTTCATAGAAACAAGGTCGGCATTCTCGCCGTGCTCGGAGTAGTAGTGCACACCATATTCCGCACATAGCTTTTCAATGGTGTAATCCGAGGCTGAACTGTTGAGCAGGTAGCCGCAGATAGCCGCATCATTGATCATACCGCGCAGTTCTCTGCCGTGCGCCATGGCATAGCGATAGTGAGCCTTGGCGTCATCGGTAGATTTTTTGCAGTCCGACTCCATGAACGAGAGTATCAGACTTTCATCATCGGTCGTGAGGATATCGCTGCCGCTGTAAACGCTGAGTTTTTCGCCGCTGAAAAGATAACAGCACTCCTTTATCTTACTGAGCGCCTCGGCGGTAAGCTCACCCTGAGTTACAGTTATCTCGGCAGTTTCTTCACATTTTTCGGCGGAAACGGCTTTTTCCCCCTCGGACGCGGAAATGTTGAGTTTTTCCAACAGCTTGTACATTTCAAGATCTGTGAGCATACGGCTGACAGCAGGTGCATCAGGAGCAGACGGTACATAGCTTTGAATATTGCAGTCAATTGGCACATTACGGATTATTGTCGCGAGCCATTTGCTCTCTTTTGCCGAATCTGCGCCGTTTGCAAGCTTTGTCTTTACTCCCTTGGTGAGCGTTGAGTCCTCGTACTTAGCATACAGTTCCTCGATCGTTCCGTATTCCTTGACGAGAGCGGAGGCAGTCTTTTCGCCAATACCGGCAACTCCGGGGATATTGTCGGAGCTGTCGCCCATAAGAGCCTTGAGGTCGATAAGGCGAATCGGCTCAAAACCGTAGTCCTCGCGGAAACGCTCGGGCGTATAGTGTATGGTTTCTCGGTTTGTGGCAAGGAGCACGGTGACTTTTTCGTCAACGAGCTGTAGACTGTCGCGGTCTCCCGTCAGGACAAAGCACTCGCTGCCGCTGTCAATGCAGCTCTGCGCGAGAGTTCCGAGAATGTCATCTGCCTCATAGCCTGCGCACTCAATGATTTTTATGCCCATAAGCGTGAGGAGTTCCTTTACACGCGGCAGCTGCTCGGCGAGTTCTGGCGGCATACCCTTGCGGTTGGCTTTGTAGTAAGCAGCCGCTTTGTGGCGGAACGTAGGCTCTTTAAGGTCGAAAGCCACCGCTACTGCGTCAGGTTTTACGTCCGAGAAATTTTTCATGTATATGTTCATAAAGCCGAAAATGGCGTTGGTGAACTGACCTTTTTTGTTCGACAGCAGCTTTATACCGTAGAATGCGCGGTTAATAATGCTGTTTCCGTCTATAGCAAGAAGTTTCATATTGACCTCCACAACTTACAGCAATACAACAAAATGATGTAGCTGATCTGACGAGCTGAATCGCATTATTTTGCCGCATTGCTATAGTTTCCGAAATGGATATTATAATTTATTATACCACAGACGAGTGAAAATAGCAACAAAAAAACATAAGCCCCGATGAGTTTTACACCGAGGCTTATGATATTCTGATCTTACTTTGTGATTATGCTGAGTCCCTGAGCACTTTCGACTGTGTAGGGCTTGTCTGTGCCGGAAACTGTAACAGTGATGGTATCTCCGCTGCGTACAGCACTGATGCTTGCTGCGAGTTCAGCGTCCTTGGTGTATACCTCAGTCTCAGCAGTCTTTCCGTCCTCAAGACCGTAGATAACTATCTTCATGTTGTCAGCGTAGTCATACTCTGCCTTGTTCTTGAAATCGCCGAATACGATCATCGAATTGGGCTTAGCGTAGAGCGGCATACCGAAGTAATCGTACTTCTTGGTGTACCAGTTTCCGCCGCTGAGCTGCTCGCCGGTCTGGATGTCTGTCCATGTTCCGCCTGTCGGGAGGTAGAAGTCGCAGATACCGTCCTCGTTGAATACGGGAGCAACGAGCAGGCTGTCGCCGAGCATATACTGTGTGTCTACCGTAAGAGCTGCGCGGTCGTATGAATAATCAATGACCATTGCTCTCATCATCGGAACACCTGTCTTGTGGGTGTGAACAGCATTTGCAAAGAGGTAAGGCATGAGTCTGCCCTTGAGCTTTACGAAGTGACGTGAAACGTCGCAGCTCTCCTCGTCGAAGTTCCACGGAACGCGGTAGGAGCTGTTGCCGTGATAGCGCGAGTGAGTTGACATGAGACCGAAAGCTGTCCAGCGCTTGTAGAGGTCGGGTGTTCCGGTCGCCTCAAAGCCGCTGATATCGTGCGAGAAGAAACCGAATCCCGAGAGACACAGTGAAAGTCCGCCGCGGAGGGTTTCCCACATTGATTCGTAGTTTGAGAAGCAGTCACCGCCCCAATGTACGGGGAACTGCTGACCGCCGACAGTTGCCGAACGCGCGAACAGGCAGGCATTGTTTATGCCCTTGACTTCCTGAAGAGCCTCGAAAACGGTCTTATTGTAGAGGTAGGTGTAGTAGTTGTGCATCTTGTACGGGTCAGAGCCGTCATAGTACATAACATCGGTGGGGATACGCTCGCCGAAGTCTGTCTTGATAGCGTCAACGCCAAGCTCAGCGAGTCCCTTTATCTTTGAAGCGAACCACTCGCGTGCGCCGGGATTTGTGAAGTCGATGATAGCCATGCCAGGCTGCCACATATCGCACTGGAAAACAGAGCCGTCCTTGTTTTTGATGAAGTAGCCTTTTTCTGCGAGTTCCTTGAAAACAGGAGCGCGCTGTCCGACATAGGAGTTTATCCATACGCAGACCTTAAGACCTTTTTCCTTGAGGCGTGAGATGAAGCCCTTCGGGTCGGGGAACATTCTCTTGTCCCACTCAAAGCTGCACCACTCGAATTCCTTCATCCAGAAGCAGTCGAAGTGGAAAACGTCAAGCGGTATATCGCGGCGCTCCATTTCGTCAATGAACGAGCTTACAGTCTCCTCATCATAGCTTGTGGTGAAAGAGGTTGAAAGCCACAGACCGAAAGAGTAAGCAGGCGGGAGAGCAGGCTTGCCCGTTAAGTCAGTGTATGTGGTGAGGACATCTGCAACAGTTTCGCCGCCGAAAACGAAGTATTCAAGGCGCTGACCCTGAACGGAGAAAGCGACCTTTGAAACTGTTTCGCTTGCAACTTCAAAGGTAACGTTCTCGGGGTGGTTTACGAAAACGCCGTAGCTGCGTGATGAAACGTAGAATGGGATAGACTTGTAGGACTGCTCCGAGCAGGTGCCGCCGTCATTGTTCCAAACGTCAACGGTCTGACCGTTTTTAACAAATGTTGAGAACTTCTCGCCGAATCCGTAGATGTACTCGCCGACAGAGATGTTGAGCATTTCGCGTATGAACGAATTGTCACCGTTGTCGCACTTTGCAAAGAAACGCGAACCTGTTTCGGCTGTTCTCTGGTTATTTGCGAACCACTCTTCCTTTTCGATGAGGGAAGTAGTTCTCCAGCCTGACTTTGTGAGAAGTCTGTCGCCGTACCAGTAGGAAACGTCCCAGCCGCTCTTTCCGCCGCCGATCTTAACCTTGGTCTTGCCGGAGATAAGCTCGTATCCGCCGTTTTCAAGCTTGTTGATAACGGGCTTGAAAGACACGTCCTCGTTGAGACCGAAAGCAGGAGCCTTTTTAAGAGACTCGGAGTAATGCTCGACAGTCACCTTGATGCTGTCCTTGAGGGTAGAGGTGAAGCGCACGGTTATCATCGGGCCGCCGAGAGTCATGCCGCGGTTTGCGATCCACTGGTTTGTTGCGTATACGGTTATCGAGTTTTCGTCCGCCTCGATCTCGTACATCTGCGTAGCGTAGTTAACATTGTAGCCCGGCTTGTTGAGCCAGAATCCGTCTGAGATTTTCATAAGATTAACTCCTTTTCATAAGAACCGTTATCACAGGCGCATTTTGCCCTTGAACATTGGTACTCAAATTTTTTGAGGGAAAAATATTTTGCGGAACTTATTTCCGCACTTGATTGTCAATCAATACTATGCTATAATAATAACATCAAGTATGGCGGTTTTCTATCAGTATATGGGCGAAAACTATAAAAATAATGCCAAAAGGAGCTGCAAAATGGACAAACCTGCATTCGGAAGCGACCCGTCGGGCGGCAAAGACCGCTACAGAGAGGCTGCTATCCACGGAACACCGCAGTTTCCCATGCGGATATACGAGAATAATTTCGACTGGTACGCCGACAATATCATCGACTGGCACTGGCACCCCGAGATAGAAATAGCCGTAGTTCTTTCGGGACGGGTGATGTGCTGCTTCAATGACGCTGCGGTGGAAGCCGGCGAGGGCGAGGGATTTTTTCTCAACTCAAACACAATGCACATGGAGCGTCCGCTGGAGGGCGGAGAAAAGCCGATAATGAACACCGTCTGCTTTATGCCCGAATTTGTGGGAGACTGCGGCGGAGACCTTATCTACCGCAGATATGTAGCTCCTATCGTGACGGACGTATCACTCAGGGGAATGAAACTCTCGGAGCAAGTGCCGTGGCAGGGCGCTGTCCTTGAGGCAGTGAGGGAACTGTATCTTCTCTCGGAGAAAAAAGAGCGCGGCTATGAGCTGAAATGCCGCAATATTGTCGGTGAGCTGTGGTATCAGCTTGCGGTCAACCTCAGAAACGGTGCGGACGAAGCTCCGCAGACCGCCGAAAAAGGACTCAGTGAAAAGCGGCTGAAAAAAATGCTGTCGTATATCCACGAGAACTACATGAGCGATCTCTCGGTGGACGATATAGCGGCATCGGCAAGCATAAGCAAGAGCGAATGTTTCCGCTGTTTCCGCAATATAATCGGTAAAAAGCCTATCGGCTGCCTCAACGACTATCGCCTCAAAAAAGCGGCTGAACTTCTCGCGCAGACCGATATGCAGATAACACAGATATGCCTTGCCTGCGGATTCAGCCATATCAGCTATTTCGGAAAGGTGTTCCGCCAGCAGTACGGCTTATCGCCTAAGCAGTTCCGCGAGCTGAGCACATAGCGAAAATCTGAAATTTCCCTTGACAAACGCGGATTTGAATGATATAATATGTACATAAAATGCAAGGACGGAGAGAAGTAACACGGAAATTCGTTTTCAGAGAGCGCGGATAAGGTGAGAGCCGCGTATCAGAGTTCGTGCGAATAACACTCCCGAGCAGCAAACCGAAAAGCTTTCGCGCTCAGTAGGGACGCCGTATTCTGCACGTTACAGCAGACAAGAGTGACTGCAAAATGCGGTAATTCAGGTGGTACCACGGAAGTATTTCATGCTCTCGTCCTGTATCGGGACGGGGGCTTTTCTTATTTCGTCCTGAAAATTATTCTTGAAAGGAAATTTTGTTATGAAGCACATTGATGTCAAGGAGATAATAAGCTCCAAGGATTATGTAGGCAGAGAAGTCACTGTATGCGGTTGGGTAAGAACCTCGCGCAACTCCAAGAGCGTTGCGTTTGTTGAGCTCAATGACGGAACTTCACTCAAAAATATTCAGGTAGTAGTTGAAAAGGGCGATACTGATTATAAAGAACCCCGTGTGGGTATGTCCCTGAAAGTGACAGGTACAGTCACAGAGGGCAGAAACAACACCGTTGAGATCAATACCGCTCCCGACGGGATCACAGTTCTCGGCGAGTGTCCGCAGGACTATCCCCTCCAGAAAAAAGGTCATACACTCGAATTTCTCCGTTCAATGCCCCACCTCAGAGGCAGAACGAACACCTTTAACGCAGTATGGCGCGTGCGTTCAGTCCTTGCAGCGTCTCTGCACGAGTTCTTCCAGAAGAACAACTATGTTTACGTAAACACTCCGCTCATCACCGGAAGTGACTGCGAGGGAGCAGGAGAGATGTTTCAGGTAACAACAAACGGCTATACGACCGAGTTCAAGAGCGAGGAAGAATACTACGCAAACGATTTCTTCGGCAAGAGAGCAGGTCTTTCCGTTTCGGGACAGCTTGAGGGCGAGGTTGCCGCTATGGCAATGGGCAAGATATACACATTCGGCCCGAGCTTCCGCGCTGAGAACAGCAATACTCCCAAGCACCTTGCTGAGTTCTGGCATATCGAGCCGGAGGTAGCTTTCGCTGAACTGGACGATGTTATCGAGATAGCCGAGGATATGCTCAAGTACGTTATCGGCAAGCTTCTTGAAAAGTGCCCCGATGAAGTTGCTTTCTTTGACGCTCATTTTGAAAAGGGTCTCAGAGCACGCCTTGAGGAACTTATCTCCCACGACTTTGCAAGAGTGACCTATACCGAGGCTATCAAGCTCCTTCAGGAGTCGGGCGAAAAGTTCGTTTATCCTGTAGAGTGGGGCTGCGACCTCCAGACCGAGCACGAGCGCTACATCTCTGAAAAGGTGTTCAAGAAGGCTGTTTTCGTAACAGACTACCCCAAGGAGATCAAGTCTTTCTATATGAAGCAGAATCCTGACGGCAAGACAGTTGCGGCTGTTGACCTCCTCGTTCCCGGCGTTGGCGAGATCATCGGCGGAAGTGAGCGTGAGGCTGACTATGATAAGCTCATTGCAGCTATGAAGGAGAGAGAGATGAACCTCGACCTCTATTCGGATTACCTCGACCTGCGCAAGTACGGTTCCGTACCGCACGGCGGATTTGGTCTCGGCTTCGAGAGACTTATAATGTACACGACAGGTATGTCAAATATCCGCGACGTTATCCTCTATCCGAGAACTGTCGGCTCTATCAGATGATCGATACCTGCGGAAGTAGTTTCCGCTTTTAAAGCTACAGCACGGCATTCGTCAATGGCGCCGTTTGCCGTTAATATATCAAGTAAAGGAAAGTGATTACCATGTCAAGATCGCTGTATATCCCCGAGGGCTATAAGTCAGCCCTTACGCTGAGAGAAACTCAGCACGCAATCAAGTACATCAAGGACGTTTTCCAGCAGGCTCTCTCGTTTGCACTTACGCTCGACAGAGTTTCCGCACCGCTTATCGTTAAGCAGGGAAGCGGCATTAACGACGACCTCAACGGTGTTGAGCGCAAGGTCGACTTTGACATCAAGGAGATCGACTGCCGCGCAGAAGTTGTTCAGTCGCTTGCAAAGTGGAAGAGAATGGCGCTTTACCGTTACGGCTATGAGCCGGGCGAGGGAATCTACACCGACATGAACGCTATCCGCCGCGATGACGATACCGACAACACCCACTCGATCTTCGTTGACCAGTGGGACTGGGAAAAGGTCATCACACGCGAGCAGCGCAATGTTGAATTCTTAAAAGAGGCTGTAAAGTCTATAGTGAAGGCGGTTTCCTATACCAAGCGCAAGGTCGGTCTGCGCTATCCTGCGATCGCAGGCTCTGTAAATGAGGACGTTTTCTTCATCACAACTCAGGAACTCGAAGATATGTATCCCGACAAGACTCCCAAGGAGCGCGAAACGCTCATCACCAAGGAGCACGGCACGGTATTTATCATGCAGATCGGCGGAAAACTCGCAAGCGGCGAGAGACACGACGGCAGAGCACCCGATTACGACGACTGGTCGCTCAACGGTGATATCTTCGTCTGGGACGAAGTTCTCGGAAAGGGCTTGGAAATCTCCTCAATGGGTATCCGCGTTGACGAAAATTCGCTGAGATCTCAGCTTGCCGAGTGCAATGCAGAGGACAGAATGCAGTATGACTACCATAAAATGATAGCAAACGGAACACTTCCGCTTACTATCGGCGGAGGCATAGGTCAGTCAAGACTTTGTATGTTCCTGCTTGAAAAGGCACATATCGGCGAGGTCCAGTCCTCTATCTGGTCTGATGAAATGATCGAAAAGTGCGCGGCAAACGGAATAACTCTCCTTTAATAGGGAAAACTAAGGACTCACGCTTATCGTGAGTCCTTTTGTGTAATGTAGACAAAATGCGTTTTAGCGATTTAAAGCTTTTTGTCTGCAAATCGGTGAAGTGAGCCATTGACATATACCTATCTGTGTGCTATAATTAATATACAATCTATCAGCCGCACCTGCGGTGACAGAGGAGATATTACATGAAAAATTCATTCGGTTCAAGTGTTACAGTCACGATTTTCGGCGAAAGCCACGGTACTGCAATAGGTGCGGTGCTTGACGGTCTTGCTCCGGGGATCGCGGTCGATGAGGAGTTTATCGCGCGGCAGATGTCCCTGCGAAGAGCGGTCGGCAAGATCTCTACGGCTCGTCAGGAGGCTGACAAGGTGAAGATCGTGAGCGGCGTTTTCAATGGCAGAACTACCGGAACGCCGATAACCTTTATAATAGAAAATCAGGATACCAGAAGTAAGGATTATGGCGAACTTGCTTATAAGGCGCGTCCCGGACACGCTGATTTTACCGCAAACGTCAAATATCACGGCTATCAGGACTTCCGCGGCGGCGGACATTTCTCGGGCAGAATAACCGCCGGTCTTACTGCGGCGGGAGCTGTTGCGATACAGGCTCTTGCAGCCAAGGGAATAACCATTGGAACTCATATTCTCTCGTGCGCGAGTATCAGTGATTGCGGCTTCGGCAATATTCCCGAAGATATCGCAAGGCTTAACGGCATGGAGTTTGCAGTTCTTGGGGACGGAGTAAAGGAAAAGATGATCGCCGAGATAGAAACCGCAAGAGCTGACGGCGACAGTGTCGGCGGTCGCCTTGAAACTGCGGTTTACGGAGTTCCTGCCGGAGTCGGCGAGCCCTGGTTCGATACGATAGAGAGCGTTCTTGCGCACATTCTTTTCAGCGTTCCTGCTGTCAAGGGTGTTGAGTTCGGTGAGGGATTCGGTCTTACCGAACTTCGCGGCAGCCGCTCGAATGACGCTTTCCGCGTTGAGGGCGGAGCTGTCCGCACCGTTACAAACAACTGCGGAGGAATCCTCGGCGGAATCACCGACGGAATGCCAATAATTTTCAGGACGGCGGTCAAGCCTACACCCTCGATCTACAAAGAGCAGGAGACCGTCGATATGAGCAAAAATGAGAACACGACTCTCGTGATAAAGGGCAGACATGACCCTGCAATCATTCATCGCGCAAGAGTTGTTGTTGACAGCGTTACGGCGCTTGTCCTCTGTGACCAGCTTGCCCTCAGATATGGCACGGACTGGATAGCAGAAAAATAGAAAGGAAGTAATTATAATGGGAATGAACATCGTAAGAGAGATCCCGCACCCGACCAAGATCAAGGAAGCTCACCCTCTCACTCAGGAGCTCATTGACATAAAGGCTAAGAGAGACAAGGAAATTGCACAGATATTTACAGGCGAATCGGACAAGTTCCTGCTTATTATAGGTCCTTGTTCCGCTGACAGCGAGGAGTCTGTTCTCGATTATATCACACGTCTGCGCGAGCTTCAGGAAAAAGTCAAGGACAAGATCATTATGATCCCGAGGATCTACACAGGCAAGCCAAGAACCACCGGCGACGGCTACAAGGGAATGCTTCACCAGCCGAATCCGACAGCAATGCCCGACCTCAAGAGCGGAATTATTGCCGTGAGAAATCTTCACATGAGAGCTCTTGCGGAGACAGGATTCACAACGGCTGACGAAATGCTCTACCCCGAGAATTACAGCTACCTTGACGATATCGTTTCCTATATTGCTATCGGCGCACGTTCCGTTGAGAATCAGCAGCACCGTCTTGTTTCGAGCGGAGTTTCTATCCCTGTTGGCATGAAGAACCCCACAGGCGGCGATATTTCGGTAATGATGAACTCCATCACAGCAGCTCAGCACTCGCACGCATTCATTTACAGAGGCTGTGAGGTAAGAAGTGACGGAAATCCGCTTGCACACGCTATCCTCCGCGGATATGTCAATGACAGGGGACAGTCTTTCCCGAATTACCACTATGAGGATCTCATGCGTCTTTCCGAGACATATGCTCAGAAGAACCTCAAGAATCCTGCACTCATAGTAGACACAAACCACTCGAACTCCGGCAAGAAGTACAACGAGCAGATAAGGATCGCCAAGGAAGTGCTCCACAGTATGCGTCACAGCGATGAGATCAGAAAGCTCGTAAAGGGACTCATGATCGAGAGCTACATTGAGGACGGAAACCAGAAGATCGGCGAAAACATCTACGGCAAGTCCATTACCGACCCGTGCCTCGGCTGGGAAAAGAGCGAGAGACTTGTTCTCGACCTTGCAGACCAGCTCTGATAAGGTATATCAAGCACCGTATCATAGGCAGATACGGTGCTTTTTTTGCGCTTTGTGCAATTACGCTAAATCTGAGAAAGGGAATCATCGGGATATGGCTTATTTTCGGACTATACGGGCGGTTGTATTGACATTTCGCACAAATAAGTGTTACCGGTATAATAAATAGTTGATTTTTTATAGAAATTATGATACAATTAACATATTGGGTCAATTTGTGTTTTATGGCAATAGAATGCAAAACCGAATGGCGGTTTGTACTTTATTGCCTGATGATATATCCGTCGGTTCAGCCGAAATATTTTCAGGGAGTGTAAGACTATGTCGATCAATAAAAGCTCAGCCAACCGTAATGATTCAGATAGATTTGAGGCTCATGCTCCCGTTGGGAACGTGGCAAAGCCGAAAAATGGGCAGAAAACCGCCGATGCTCCAAGAGGAAAAAAGGTAAAGGTGAGGGCAGTCAAGGCGAGAGCTGCTTCTGCGAAGTCCGCTGAAAAAGTCCCCGAGAAAAAGGCTGAACCAGTTAAGTCGGTGGAAAAAGTTCCCGAGAAAAAGGTAGAACCAGTTAAGTTGGTGGAAAAAGTTCCCGAGAAAAAGGCAGAACCAGTTAAGTCGGTGGAAAAAGTTCCCGAGGAGAAATCCGAAACAATAAAAATAGAGGAGGAAATCGTTGTAAAGCCTTTGGAGCAAAAGCACGAGATAGTTAAATCAGGAAGCAGACTGCCCGCAAGGGCTGCCGCAGCCGTAGAGCCGATCGTGCAAAAGCAGAAAATTGCCGTGGATACAACGGCGGTGAAAACGATTCCTGAACCCGTGAAAAAGCCTGCGCTTGAAATTTCCGACCTCGGCACACACAAGGAAGTTCTGAGTGAGATCGAGACTGACGACATAAATAACATGGTTATCGACAAGAACGGAACACTTGTGAAATACGTCGGCACAACTGAGAAGATAGTTATTCCCGATACGGTCATAACTGTCGGAAAATACGCTTTCCGCGGCAATGAGACCGTAAAAAAGATAATCATGTCGGACAGCGTGCGGTTCGTGGATAAGTTTGCGTTCTGCCACTGTTTCAACCTTGAGGAGGTCGTTTTCTCCCAAAACCTCGAATTCATCGGCGAAAACGCATTCCTCAAATGCCTTAAACTGAAAGAAGTCAATTTCCCGCCGTCCGTGAAGAAAATCGGCAAGGGAGCTTTCGGTCGCTGCAACAGCCTTGTGGAGGTAGTACTTCCGGCTTATCTCGAAAAAATAAACGACCTCGCGTTTTTTTCGTGCAAGAAACTGCGCAGGATCGTTATTTCAGGCTCGGTCGAGTCGATAGGAAACGCAGCGTTTTCGGAGTGCTACAGTCTGAAAAAGGTGGTCATTTCCAACTCGGTTCAGCATATCGGCGAGAGCGCCTTTTCGTGGTGCCGCTCGCTTGAGGATATAACCATTCCGTCAACCGTGAAAACTATCGGAAACTGGGCATTTTACGGCTGTCAGAAACTAAGCGAGCTTCATATAAGCTATCTCACAAAGGACATCAAGGAGGACGCATTCTGCGGCTGTGAGAATGTTTACAACGTCTCGATAATTGAATTTGAAAGCGAGAACATCGAGCTTAGCGAGATAAAAAAAGGTCACAAGCAGACTATAAAGGTGCTCAAGCAGATAAACCGCAAAAAGGCTGAACGCTATGCCCGCGAGCACGGTTTCAGCACGATGTTTATTTGAGAAAAAAACTGTACAGATCACGAATTTTTAAGAACTGCGCGGAAAATTGCTCCGCGCAGAGTTTATTTGCAGGGAAAATTATGTGAAAAGACTTGAAAAAATGTAAAAATCCTGCTATTATATAGTATGTGTCCCGACTATACTACGCTTTGAAAGGAAAGATAAAATGGAAAAACTGATAAAGGCGTGCGTTTCGATTCTGCCGAAGCCGCTTCAGGAAATATATTATAAGTATGAAGAAAAGTGGCTGTACATAATTTTCGGCGGACTTACTACCGTAGTCTCGATTGTTACAAAGCTTCTGCTGTTTGCGCTTGTCCCCGGCGAGCCTAAGTGGGAGAGTACCGCAGGAGTAGTTTTCTCGTGGATATGCGCCGTGACTTTTGCATTTTTTACTAATAAGAAGTATGTTTTCAAGAATGAGACAAATACAAGTTCTGAGTTCTGGAAAGTCTTTTTCTCTTTTTACGGAGCAAGACTTGCAACACTCGGCATGGAAGAAGTTATCTTCCTTGTGTTTGTTGACTGGCTCGGAGTCAACAGAACGCTCATCACGTTCCTCAGTCAGGTACTTATCTTCATCGCAAACTACATTCTCAGCAAACTTTTGGTTTTCAAAGAGAAAAAGGGTACGGAGAGCGGCGAATGATCCGAAAAATTAAGATAGGAAATGTTGAAATTGAGCAGACCGCGGCTCTTGCGCCTATGGCAGGAGTTGCCGACCGCGCGTATCGTCTGATGTGCAAAAGATTCGGCGCGGCTTACGTCGTGAGCGAAATGGTTTCCGCCAAAGGGATAGTCTACGGCGACAAGAAAACCGCACAGCTTTGCACGGTAACTTCTCAGGAGCGTCCTATGGCGGTTCAGCTTTTCGGCAGTGAGCCAGAGTTTATGGCGAAGGGCGTTGAGATCGTCAAGCGGTTTGAGCCTGATATAATTGACATAAATATGGGCTGTCCCGTGCCGAAAGTCGTGGGAACAGGTGCAGGCTCGGCTCTGATGAAGGATATTGATCTCGCGGCAAGGGTCTGCGAAGCGACGGCAAAGGCGGCGGTTGAAACTCCCGTGACTGTTAAAATCAGGAGCGGCTGGAGCCTTGACTCGGTAAATGCTCCGCAAATGGCAAAGGCTCTTGAGAATGCCGGAGCGGCAGCTGTTGCAGTTCACGGAAGAACGAGGGATATGTTCTACGGCGGAAACTGCGACCTTGGCGTGATTCGCGCGGTCAAGGAGGCTGTGAACGTTCCTGTTATCGGAAGCGGAGATGTTACCGATTTGCAGTCATGCCTTGCGATGTATGAGCAGACGGGCTGCGACCTTGTTATGATAGGCAGGGGAAGCTACGGCAACCCGTTTGTCTTTGACGAGATACGTTCGTATTATAATAAGAAGGAATATGTAAAACCTACTATAGAGGCACGCATGGAGACAATGCTCGAACACATCAGGCTTATGCTGGACATGAGCGAGAAGAACGAGGAGCTTGCCATGCATGAGGCAAGAAAACACGCGGCATGGTACATGAATCACTATTATGGTTCGGCGAAATTTCGCGGAAGGTGCTATCAGCTTTCCTCTTATGACGAGGCAAAGCACCTTGCTGAGGAGTTCATTGCGCTCCAGAATTCGAGAAACTCATTAAACAACCTGTAAAACTGTGTATACATATCGGATAAATAATGACCAAATGGTCAAAACGCATAAATTTGAGGCGCAAAATTCGTTTAAATGACTAAAATACCGCCAAAATAATTGGCAGAGCTTAGAAAATGCCGTAAATACGTCGTTTCTGAGCCTGCATTTAATTTGAAACTAATACAACTAAGCGTAAATCTGTACAGAAGTGATACAATTGGTAATTGCAAAATGAAAAATTATATGATATAATGGTATTGCAAAGTGACTGAATGAAGATCTTACAGTTTCTTTTGCGGGTTGAGATCTAAACTATCACAAAATTATTTTATTTGTTCATTTTTGGTTAATAGCAACCCGCCTATCACTCGTTTTGCAGAATTTTTCGATTGTGCAAACCGTGCAAAAAAAATATATACTGTTTATGTAAAATACCAAAAACAGTATAAACCTATTTACTTTTTTTTAGACCTGATATATAATGAAATCATGAATAAATATAGATTCGGGATTGGTATCTCATCACGGCAGTGTGATGCTTGTTGCATTGGGCCGCTGATTGCAGAGTGCTTTTCAGGATCCGGATCTGCTGCATATCATCGGCGGTGTGTACATATACTGCCTGAAAATGATTTTGACAGCTTTTCCGCATCGGAGTCTCGTCTGTATGTATGAGCGATAATTGATCTCTGTGTCTGTCGGGTCTTTGGAGGATCTGGCTGCACGGGTTTCAGAATCAGCGGAGGGGTATTCCGCTGTTCCAAGGCATGATATAATAAAGGGGCGATAGTTCCTTTAGTTATATAACACTATTAATAAAGAAGGAGGAAAAATTAATGAAGACAAAAAAGGTAGTCGTCGGAGCTGTTGCTGCTGCGATGCTTTCACTTGCTGTCTGCCCTGTTGCACCTGCCGCTGCCGGCGAAACTGTGCAGATTTCCGTCGGTAATGAGGAGGTAAAGGCGGGGGAGAAATTCAGCGTGAATGTATCTCTTAATGACATTTCAGCACCCGGTATTCAGGCCACAGACTTTGCTGTATCCTATGACAGCAGCATGATCACAATTGATTCTGTAGATGCGGGAGCACTCGCAAACACAGGCGCTGCTGATGCTGATGGATCAAGTTCATCTGTCCCCGTTTTCGAGGCATCTATCAACAGTGAGGGATATGTAAATTTGGTTTGGTCAACCGGTCTTGACGATTCTTCTTACTGGCTTAACGGCTCAGGAGTATTCTGTACTATTCACGGTACTGTTTCTGCGTCCGCTAAGGAAGGTACTGAGATTCCGCTCAAGGTTACTGCTATTGACAGAACAGTAAATCCGGGTTCTTCTGACAAGGCTGCGATCTTTGCAGGCTATGTCAAGGACGATACGGCTGTTGAGTTCGCTGTAGAGACTGTTGACGGCAGCATTAAGGTTGCTTCAGGTTCGTCTACTACAGTCGGCGATAAGCTTCGCGGTGATGCAAACTGTGATGATAAGGTCGATCTCTCGGATGCAGTTCTCATACTTCAGTCAATCGCTAACGCTGACAAGTACGGTGAAAACGGAACAGACGAGTCACACATCACGTCTCAGGGCGTCATTAATGCCGATGTCGCAGGTGGTACCAATGACATGGGCGGAGATGGAGTTACACCTTCTGATGCTCTCAAGATCCAGAAGTATGTAGCTATGCTCATCACAGAGGCAGAGCTTTGATAGCGATTATCTGATTTGTCCCCCTTACAAAGGAATACAAACCCATCTATGTTATTAATAGGCGTAAAAACCTAAAGAAAGGAATTATTACACATGAAAAAATTAGTTTCCGCAGTCACATCACTCTGTATGGCTGCAACAATGATCGGTTCAGTAGTACCTGCTGTAACAAGTGCTGCTGACGCAAAGAAGGGCTTTTCTATCAAGGCCTATGCAGATTCCGATTCAAAGTATGCATCGGAAGGCTCAAAGGTAACTGTTTCTAAGGAAGATATCGCTGCTGGTGACGTTACAGTCCCCTGCGCTATATATCTCTCAGAGAACACACCTGATACCGAAGCTTTCAGCGTTCAGCTTACAGTAAATTCTGAGGACGGAGACGCAAGCGGCGTTAAGTTTAAGGGTTATGAAACAAGTGCAAACTACTTCGCGAATAACAAGGAGTTCACAACTACTGCTGGTACAATCAGCACAAAGAAGTTCATGTCTTTCGCAGGCACTGTTAACAGCAGAGGCGTTTACAAGCCGGCTGGCGGTACATCTATTCTTTCTGTAGATGACAAGCAGATCTCTGCAGGCACTAAAAATGCTTACCTTGGATACACTTGGACAACAACTGATACATATAAATGGCTCGGTGACACATCTGATAAGTTCCCGATCGTTGTATTTGATGTTACAATTCCTCAGGGCAGCGAGGGCACATACACTCTTGACTTCTGTAACTACAACACAGATGCAAGCGGCAAGAACCTCAATCCTTCCTGCATGATTGAGAACAAGGATCCCGGCAGATTCGCTAACTACGAAGGCTACCTCAGCAACCTTGATCTCAACACAATGACAATCGTTGTTGGCGATAGTGCTCCCGCAACAACAACTACAACAAAAACACCTACAACAACTACAACTACAGCAGCACCTGTAGTAACTACAACAACTACAGCTCCTTCAACAGGCGATGCAGAGATCTCACTCGACCTTGGCAACTACAAGGTTAAGCCCGGTCAGACATTCGACGTTGAAGTAAAGATTGACTGCCACAACAACGCTGTTTCAGCAGGTGGCGTAACATACGCGATCGAATCTCCCCTTGAGATCACAGAGCTCTTAGATTACTCACCCGCTCTTGATGACCGTGATGTTATGGTTAACCTGGCAACTAAGAAGATGAATTTCACATCTCTCGTAGATAGTGAACCTTCAGTAATCAGATCAGACGATGCTCTTATGATCGTTTCAGTATCTGTTCCTGCGAACACACCTGCAGGCGATTACAAGATCAGCATTACAGATGCTAAGCTCTTTAAGGGCAACAGATCTGCTACTTGGAACACAGAGATCCTTAATGGTACAATTACAGTTGAGGGCAATACACCAGCTACTACAACCACAACTTCTTCGGCAACAACTACAAAAACTTCTACAACATCTTCAAGCACAACATCTTCTAAGACAACAACTTCCACAACTACAACATCTACAACAACAGTTCCCGGTACACCTAACTATGGTGATACAAACTGCGATGGCAAGGTAAATGTTGCTGACGTTGTTCTCCTTAACAAGTGGCTCGCAGACAACAAGTCCTACAACCTCACAGCACAGGGCGCTCTCAATGCAGACTGCTTCAATCCTAAGGCTGGCAAGGACATCACATCTGCTGACTCTGATGCTATCATCAAGTCTATCGTTCACCTTGTAACTCTCCCTGTTCAGGGCTAAGCTTTAAATATTAAATTAAATAGAGCTTAATGCTCGGAAAGGAAATGCACGATGAAGAAACTGCTTTCAGCAGTTACATCCGTTGTCATGAGCTTAACGCTCATGACAGGTGCATTTACTTCACCTGTTAGTGCTGCCGGTGGTATGACTGCTGTGCAGCCTAACGTTAGTATAGGTGAAGTATCGGGTGTTGCTGCTAACAAAAAGGCTGATGCTGAGGTTTCACTCGACCTTGGTAATTACAAGGTCAAGCCCGGTCAGACATTCGACGTTGAAGTAAAGATTGACTGCCACAACAACGCTGTTTCAGCAGGTGGCGTAACATACGCGATCGAATCTCCCCTTGAGATCACAGAGCTCTTAGATTACTCACCCGCTCTTGATGACCGTGATGTTATGGTTAACCTGGCAACTAAGAAGATGAACTTCACATCCCTCGTAGATAGTGAACCTTCAGTAATCAGATCAGACGATGCGCTTATGATCGTTTCAGTATCTGTTCCTGAGAACACACCTGCAGGAGATTACAAGATCAGCATTACAGATGCTAAGATCTTTAAGGGCAACAGATCTGCTACTTGGAACACAGAAGTTCTTAATGGTATAATCACAGTTGAAGACGATGTTACAACAACATCTACAACAACTAAGGCTATTACTACCACAATAACCACTACAACTACTACAAGCACAACAACTTCAAGAGCAACAACAACTACAACAGCCGCTGCTACAACTACTACCACAACAACAGTTCTTCCTGCTACTGGTACAGTTGAGTGGGTAATTCCTACTGTTGAGGCTCAGCCCGGCGATAAGGTAACTATGGACGTTACTGTTAAGGGTTCTTCACTTTCAGTTGCCGGTGCTCAGTTCGATGTTGACGCTGCTTCACCTATCGAGTACAACTCGGCTACAGGTTCTGCTGCTTACGATTCCACACTCGTTGCTAACAACGATACTCAGGAATTCGCATTCGGTCAGGGCGTAGGCAACGGCGTTACAGCTAAGAATGACGATGTTGTTCTTACTCTTACTTACACAGTTCCGAACGGCACTGCTGACGGAACATATCCTGTAACATGGGATAACGCATTTATCACAGACACAAACGGACTGGATGTAACGGATAAGGTTACTCTTACAGACGGCGCTATCATCGTTAAGGCTCCTAAGTTTGACGGTGAGATCGCATGGGTTCTCGATAAGGTAACTGCTAAGCCGGGCGAGACAGTATCACTCAGAGCTATCGTTTCTGATCCTGACGGAGCTGCTCTTCCTGTAGCCGGTGCACAGTTCAATATCAACGCTGCTTCTCCTATCGAGTATGTTTCAATCGATGGAACTACAGCTTATGATTCAAAGGTCGTTTCTAACGATTCTCTCAAGGAATTTGCTTTCGGCAATGGCGTAGGTAATGGTGTAGCTGCTGCGGACGGCTCAGTCGTTCTCACACTTACATACACAGTTCCTGACAATTGCCCTGCAGGCGAATATCCTGTTAAGTGGTCTGATGCATTCATCAGCGACACAAACGGAAATTCTCTCACAGATCAGATCTCACTCGTTGACGGTCTCATCACAGTAGAGGATACAACAATTGAAGGCAAAGTTACATGGACAATTCCTGAGAAGATAGCAAGACCCGGTGATGTTGTTGAAATGGAAGTACTCGTTTCAGACAGCTCGGTTCCCGGACTCCCTGTAGCAGGCGCTCAGTTCAATATCAACGCTGCTGATCCTATCGGCTACGTTGCTGCAACAGGTTCTTCTGCTTACGGAGATACTCTCGTTGCTAACGATTCCACAAAGGAATTTGCATTCGCTAATGTTGACGGCAAGGGTACTGCAGCAACTGACGGTTCTGTAGTTCTCAAGCTCACATACACAGTTCCTAAGGACTGCAAGGCTGGCGAATATCCCGTTGAGTGGTCTAACGCATTCATCTCTGATGAGTACGGCAGAGACATCACTTCAATGGTAAAGCTTGTTGACGGTAAGATTATTGTTGTTGAGGATACAACAACTACTACAACTACAACTTCTACAACAACTACCACAAGCACAACTACATCAACTACAACTTCTACAACAACTACAACAACAAGCACAACAACTACTACAACCACAACTACAACAACTACTGTTACAACTCAGGAAGGTGCTATCATCTGGAGAGCTGAAACAGTAACTGCTAAGCCCGGTGATACAGTAAAGCTCAACGTTAAGGTTGTTGACAACAGAAACGTTGGTCTCAAGGTCGGCGGTGCTCAGTTCGTAATCAACAATGCAAGCCCGATCGAATATGTTTCGGCTGAAGGCTCTGTAGCTTACGACGACACTCTTGTAGCAAACGATTCCACAAAGGAATTCGCATTTGCTGACGCTATGGGTTCTGCAACAGCAGGCGCTAATGACGCTGATGTAATCACTCTTACATACAAGGTTCCTGATGATTGTGCAGCAGGCAGATATCCTGTAACAATTGACAACCTCTTTGTAAGTGATGAAAACGGCATTGACATCTCTCTCAAGGTTATCCCTGAGGACGGTGCAATTATCGTTGAAGTTCCTACTACAACTACAACGACAACTACAACAACTACCACCACAACAACAACTACAAGCACTACTACATCAACAACAACTTCTACTACAAGCACAACAACTACAACCACAACAACCACAACAACTACTACCACAACAACTACAACTACAACAACAGGCACAACAACAACTATCCAGCCCGGTGCAATTGTTTGGAGAATCGATACTGTAACCGCTAAGCCCGGTGACACAGTAACACTCAACATGGTTGTTGAGGATCCTAACGCAGTTGCTCTTAAGGTCGGCGGTGCTCAGTTCATAATCAAGGGAACATCTCCTATCGATTATGAGACAGCTGATGGTTCTGCTGCTTACGGTGATACCCTCGTAGCAAACCACACAAATAATGAGTACGCATTTGCAAACGCTAACGGCTCTTCTACTGTAGGCGCTGACGGCGCAAATGTAATCACACTTACATATAAGGTTCCTGATGATTGTGCAGCAGGCAGATATCCTGTAACAATCAGCGACCTCTTTGTAAGCGACGAGAACGGCAATGATATCACAAGCAGCATTATTACTTATAATGGTGCGATCATCATTGAAGCTCCCACAACAACTACAACTACCACTACCACAACAACTACTACCACAACAACTACAACATCAACAACAACTGCTGACACAACAACTACAACAACTTCTACAACTACAAGCACAACAACTACAACAACTTCCGGCACAACAACATCTGACACAACAACAACTACTACAACAACTTCTGGCACAACAACATCTGACACAACAACAACTACAACATCAACAACAACTTCCGGCACAACTACAACAACAACTACAACTACCAGTGGCACAACCACAACAACCACAACTTCTGTAGTTGAGGTTTATGCTGAGATCGAAACAACTGAAGGTTACTACTTCAGCCACGATAACGGCACTCGCGCTAACGGTGTTGAAGGCGGCTTCTCCAAGAATCAGATCACAAGCATCAAGCTCTACAACGTTCTCAGCAATGGTGAAACAGTTGAAGTAGACGCTGATCCTTCAAAGATCAACTTCAATGGCGAAACACCTTATACACAGTACACAGCAAGAGAACATGCAGGCGCACCTACTCGTGATGAGTTCATCTACAATGTACCTGTTTACTATCAGCTCGACGATACAACAAATATCCAGCTCAGAGCTAAGAGCACTGACGGCAACGCCGGTGAACCTCTTACAATTGAAGCTTACATTGGTGTAAAGGGCGATACTGACCTCAACAACATTGTTGACTCAAGAGACTCTTCTGCGATACTCACATACTACGCAAACATCATGACTGTTAACTATACTCCTGAAACCCGTCAGCTTTCAACGAGCAAACTGGTAACAGGCCCTGATGATAAGCTTGATAACCTCGCAGCATTACTTGCTGACGTTAATGCAAATGAGTGGGCAGAGGACAACTGGAAGCTTACAAGAGCCGATAGAACAAACCTGGAGACAGGCGCAGCGATCGACTCTCGTGACGCATCTTATATCCTCACATTCTATGCAGACCGTATTGCAACATCTAACCCGATCTTCAACCAGATGGATGATCAGCAGCTCTGGGATTACGTTGTTCCGGACAGATTTAAGGGTTAATCTGTAATATGTTTAGAAAAGCAGACCTTCGGGTCTGCTTTTTCTTATAATGGAAAGACTTATGGCAGCAATTCCATATTGACGCTTTCGGCCTATTGTGGTATACTGTACACAGACGAAAAACAATGGTTTTTCGCAGAAATATGTAAAACGGAAGCTATGTACAACTTGTGAAATAAGCACAAAAACTCCTTTGAATAATCCTCAATTATTTTATAAAAAAATACCCCTTTAAACTTGACTTATTTCCATTTATGTGATAAAATTAAGTTATGAATTTTGGAGATTGGTGTATGTAAATGCGCCCGTATGCCTGAAATCGGCTCTGCAAAGAGCGGGGATTGAACAGAATTTCTGCTTAGAAAGAGCAAAAAATATGTTAGAGAGGTATAGAACAATGAAGAATTCATTATTCAAGAGAGCCGTTGCCGCAGTTGCTACTGTTCCGCTCGCTCTCACACAGTGCTTGACCTGTACATCTTTTGCAGCTTCTACTGATGCAGTAAAGGTGACCGGAGACGCGATTAAGGCTGAGGCAAGTGCAGACACTTCTGTTACACTTGACAATATGCTCTACATTGCTCCTGATGATGCTGATCAGAAGTCTGATTGGAATCTTACACTTAGCAGTGCTCTTGACAAAATCGTTTCAAACGGAAATACAACAGGAACACTTGACATCACTGGTTTTGCAAACGCACTTGCTTCGCGCGCTGGTCAGTATTCAGATCTTGCTAAGGCAATGTTCGCTCAGGTCGAAGGCGTTGCTTACAGAGTAACTGATGACGGAGATATCCTTGTTGCAGCTAAGGTTAATAACCTTGCAGCAGCTCTCCAGAGCGATGTAAACAAGGCCCTCGGTAAGAAAGTTAAGGAGCTTGCTGATAAGTACAATGCTCCCGAGCTTGCAAATATCGACTTTGCAAAGGTTGATATTTCAGGTACAGTAGAGGTTACTATCAAGACTTCTGAGCTCGCAGGCGGCACAAAGTTCACTGTTGATGTTGCTTTCACAGCAGAAGACGGCAAGACATACACAGTTTATGATGCTATCAATACATATGCTGCCGGCAAGCTTGCTGAACTCAAGAACACAGCTTACACAACAATTGATTCTATCGATGGAATCGATAAGGATGCTGTAAAGGCTGACGTAGATGCTGCAATGGCAGAATACGTTAATATGTTCAATACAGCAACAAAGAATTTAGGCAAGGTATTCACTGCTAACAGATCAAAGACAGATACAAATGTTGCAGGTCTTATTTCTGCTGCTAAGAACTACCTCAAGAAGAACTATAATAAGACTTTCACAGGTTCTACTGCTTCTGAGGTTCTCGCTACAAACACAGTAGGCGGACTTTACAACAATGCACTCGCTCAGATCAATGCAGCAGCTTCACCTTACACAGTTGATGTTGATGCAGCAACACTCGGTGCATTCCTTGACTCACTCACAAATGTTGATTACTCGATCGCTGGCGGTGTAGGTTCACTTTCAGGCAGATTTGAGGATGCTGAGAAGGAAGCTGTTAAGGCTTACGTTGAGGCACAGGGCAATGTATTTGTTGATTCTTACAAGGAGATTACAGGCGTTGTTGATTTCGGCGGCATAAAGGCTGCTGATGCAAGTTCTGTATCTGTTGAAGTTAAGAGAATTCTTGTAACTGAGACCACAACTACTACAACAACAGGTGATACAACGACAACAACTTCAACAACTACAACATCATCAGATACAACAACTACATCTGCAACTACAACGTCATCATCGAATACAACAACTACATCTGCAACCACAACATCGTCTGATACAACAACTACATCTGCAACTACAACATCGTCTGATACAACAACTACTTCTGCAACTACAACTTCATCATCAGATACAACAACTACATCTACAACCACAACTTCATCATCAGATACAACAACTACATCTACAACCACAACATCGTCGAATACAACTACTACAACTACTACAACTACCACAACAACTACTAATGTAGTTACAAGTGTAAGTACTTACTATGTAACAGCTGATACAGATTATGCTTTCTACCTCAACACTGAGGAGACATTCAGCGAGGAACAGGTTAAGAACGCTAAGGTTCACGTTTCTTACGTTGATGTTACTACAGATGAGGAAGGAAACGTTGTTTCTGTTGGCAATCCTGTAGAGGAAGATATTGATATCGCAAACATTGGTTTCGGCGATGCAACTCCTGAAAACACATATGTTGCAGACAGAACTGACGGCTTTGATTATGATGTAACTCTTACTTACGAGGGCGAGGACATCACTGCTCCTGACGGCACAGTTCTCCTTGCAAACGGTGCTGCTCTTGCAAACGAGGCTGGAGAGAAGATCACTGTTAAGGCATACATCGGCGTAAAGGGCGATGCAAACCTCGACAATAAGGTTGACGCTGTTGACGCATCTGCGATCCTTACTTACTATGCAACCCTTCTTACAGGTCAGTCTGCTGAGGAAACAGTTCTTTCAACAAGCCAGCTTGCTAAGAATGATCCTGTCTATGAACAGTTCGCTGCATTCCTTGCAGACGTAAATGCTCCTCTTAGCGATAGAGCAAAGACTAAGGAAGACAGAGGTACAGAACTCAATTCAATTGACTCTTCTTACATCCTTACATTTGCCGCTGACAGAGCTGCTACTGAAAACGAGAAGTACAACACTCTTACAGACAAGGAACTTTGGGAGCTTGTTCTTGGCAACAAGTAATTATTAAAACGCATTCTATCTGCCGTCACAACGGCGGCAGATAAAATAAATTAATTTTTTGAAAGGAAATAAATCATTATGAAGAAGAACTGTCTCTTATACACATCTCCGAGCCCACGAGACTCGACGTCATC
>ERZ1027255.81-NODE-81-length-35808-cov-11.766257_pt1 | contig 35808 bp, 27 predicted proteins | sample MGYA00519261_ERZ1027255 | MGnify/ENA primary metagenome ERZ1027255 (study PRJEB26926, sample SAMN06164399) | human gut metagenome | biome: ENVO:00009003; feature: ENVO:2100002; material: ENVO:00002003 | host: Homo sapiens | place: USA | collected 2012 ...
TATTCGTCGGCAGCGTCAGATGTGTATAAGAGACAGGTTTATATGTAGGGGCGAACAGCGTTCGCCTGTTATTTTGGTATTTTTCAACAGTCTCAGGCGACCAAAGGTCGCCCCTACAGAATAAGAAAATCATCGCCGCAGGCGATACCTTAATTCCTCACTCCTCACTCCTCATTCCTCACTCCTCATTCCTCATTCAGATAAAACGCTTGTCCCAAAGCTATACCACCGTCATTGGCAGGCACAAGGCTGTGGATAAGCACTCTAAGCCCCATTTTTTCAAGGCGGCACTTCACCATTTTAAGCAGAAGCTTGTTTTGAAAAACTCCCCCGCTCAAGGCGCAGACCTTTACGCCTGTGCGTTCGCTTATTATCCCACACGCCTGCACCGTCATGTCCGCAAGAAGTGAGTGGAACTCATAGGCAAGGCGGTTTTTATCCTCGCCATTTTGCACCCCCTCACAAAGCCTTTTGACAAGTGCCTGAGTGCAGAGCATTATCCTGCCCTCTTTTTCGGCAGTGAGCTTTTTCATAGGCTCGTAAATACTGAAAGGCTCACGGCTGAATTTTTCTGCCGCAAACTGCAGCGCCATGGAAGCTTCGCCCTCAAAGGTTGAAGAACGCCTTATGCCAAGCACCGCAGAAGCGGCGTCAAAAAGCCGTCCTGCGCTTGTGGAGCTTACTGCGTTTACTTTTTTCTCTGCCATTATGGACAGAAGCTTGTACTCTTTCGCTGTACAAATACCAAGCTTTTCACAGATCTCTCCGCCCCTTTCCCCATAGGCTGAGCCTGCTATCATTGCGGCAATACGCCAGCCCTCTTTAGAGGAAAGGTCACCGCCCACCTGCATGAAAGGCTTTATGCTTCCCATACGCTCAAAGCCTGTGCGGTCGCAGAGAAGTATCTCTCCTCCCCATATGGTGCCGTCTGTGCCAAAGCCTGTGCCGTCATATGATACGCCTATGACCTTTTCGCTATAGTCGTTTTCTGCCATGCAGGAAAGTATATGAGCATAGTGGTGCTGGACTTTTTTCAGAGGCAGGTCAAGCCCCTCGGCAAATGCAACTGTATTGTATTGGGGGTGCATATCGCAGACTACGTTTCGGGGTGTTGCTTCCAGAAGCTCGCACATACGCTTTACGGACTCCTCAAGCGCCTTTACAGTGCGGATATCAGCCATATCCCCCACATAGGAAGAGAGATAATAAAGGCTTCCCTTTCTGATACAGAACGTATTTTTAAGCTCACCGCCTATGGCAAGGGTCTGACCTTTATCACCGCAGGAAGTCATAACAGGCAGTGGTGCATATCCTCTTGAACGCCTTATTATGTAAGGCTTGCCCTCAAATGTATCCATGACAGTATCGTCTGAGCGTATCAAGATACGTCTGTTGTGGGATAATATCAGGTCGCAGAAGCCTGCTATTTCGCTGAGTGCGTCCTCGTCGCTTCGACAAATAGGTGCGCCACGGACGTTTCCGCTGGTCATAACAAGGCTGTCGGTCATTTCCACGCCGTCATCGTAATCAAAAAGAAGCAGGTGCAAAGGGGCATAGGGGAGCATTACTCCCACTGTAGGATTATCGGGTGCAACGCTTTCGCAAAGGCTTCCGCTAGTTTTTTTATCAAGAAGCACGATAGGCTTTTGCCAGCCTATGAGAAGCTTTTCCTGCACTTCGCCAAAATCGCACTCACGCCTTGCGGCAGAAATATCCTTCAGCATAACGGCAAGTGGTTTTGCAGGGCGGTTTTTAAGCTCTCTGAGTCTTTTCACTGCGCTCTCGTTTTTTGCGTCACAGCAAAGGTGAAAACCGCCTATGCCTTTGACAGCGATTATCTTCCCTGCCATGACGGCTTCTCTTGTGGCTGTGATAGCCTCAGCGCCTTTCTTTTCACTGCCTATGATATAGACCTCCGGGCCGCATTTGTTACAGCACACAGGCTGGGCGTCATAACGCCTTGTGGCAGGGTCGGTGTACTCCACCTCGCAGTCTTTGCACATTGGAAAGTCAGCCATTGTGGTGCGAACTCTGTCATAGGGCATAGAGTCCATAATAGTGAGCCTTGGACCGCACTGAGTACAGTTTATAAAAGGGTGGAGATATCTTCTGTTTGTTTTGTCGAAAAGCTCCGCCTTGCATTTTTCGCACACAGCGATGTCAGGGGATACGAAAATATCCCCTTTTTCCTTTTCGCTGTCGATTATCTCAAAGCTGTCAAAAGGCGGCTCGTCCAAATGTGCGGAAATCATCTCCATTATCATTGCACGCTCAGGGGGACGGCTTTCAAGGGCTTTTTTCAAGTCCTCCACAGCCTTCTCACTGCCCTGTGCGTGTATCTCAACATAAGAGCCTTTGTTTGCCACAGTGCCGCAAAGTCCAAGGTCTGACGCTTCACGGCTAACAAAGGGTCGGAAGCCCACGCCCTGAACGATACCATAAACACGAATCATCTCAGTTTTCATCAGATAAGCTCCCTGACGGTATCCTTTATCTCGTCCTCTGCTTCACTGCTGAGAACGTCTATAAGCACGTCCTCAAACTCCTCACCGTCCTGACCCTCATCTATGGCGGCATTTCTGAGCCTGCCTAACATTCTCACAGTATGCACTGTAGGTCTGCGACGAACGGAGTCCATGAGAATGTTCTCATACCCTCTGCCGTAAAACTGCTCCATATATCTCACCACGGCACTTGTCATGCTGATATCAGCCAAGGGGTGTCTTTCCAGAAATCTAAGCAGAGGCAAAACTGCGTTTATGCCCTCGCCGCTTTCGTCAAGCTCCTCCATGCAGTTTTCGGCTTCATATTCAAACTCCTCTGAGCCGAGATATTCTTCAAGACGCTCTATAATTTCTTCTGTCATATCTTTTCACTCTCTCCCTGCAAAAGTCTGCCTGAAAGTCCGAAATGCGGAAAGTCTATAAACTCGCCGCTGAAATTTTTCATAACACGTCTGAGGGTCTTGTCTGCGATAACAACGTCATAGTTATCACCAACATTGTCGCAAAGGTCGCTTTCGTCTGCAAGGAAAAAATCACTCTGCTGTAAAAGTTCCTTTTTCTGCATAAAAAACGTTGCCGATGTGCAATGACACTTGCCGCTTTTTTCTGTGATAAGCTTTCTCACAGCGTCAGCCGCTGTTTGGTTATGTATCACAAGGACGTTTTTATCCGTAAAGTTATCAGCTTTTTGCACTATCTCCTCAGGCAGACAGCTTCGTGGATATTCTATCTCATAAGGCGTGCCGAACTTTTCTTTGAGATACTCCGCCACCTTTATTGCCGCCGCTGAACAGACTATGTTCATCTCTGCCGCAGCCGCATTTTTCACATCATCAAGGGTGCTTCCCATGCCGTAGCATATAACATTCTCCCAACCCTTTGCCTTATATTCCGCCACTATCCTCTCGGGGCTTATGATACTAAGCTCCAAAGGCGTTGCACCTATAATGCCAAGCCTGCCTTTCTGAACAGGCTTGCTCTCAGTGGCAAAGGTCTTGAAAAGCTCTATCCACACCGGCTCTGAGCCGCTGTCATAATAGTTCGTGCCTGTACACTCGGCTGTTATGCAAGGAAGTCCTGTTTTCTTTTCTGCCATTCGTTTCAACGCTCTCATATCTGTTGCGATGACAGCAGGCACAGGTGTGCCTATTATGGCGGTGAAAGCAGGTGATATCTGCCCGCAGGCTTTGGAAAGCTTTTCGATGAGCCTGTCGTCACGTCCTAAAATTGCGTCCATATCACGAAGCCCCGCGCTGAAAACTGCGCTCTTTTTGGTAAACCACCTTGGCTCGTCAAAGCCGCAGACGTTGCCTGCACAGCCGCCTGCGTCGCATATTACCATTAGTCCTCCAAACTCGTAGAGCACTGCCGACGCACCTGATTGGTCAGGGGCAAAGGGTGACAAAAGCTTCAAAAGATTTTTCATTTATCCTCCGCTCCTTTCCTGTCAAGCGCCTTTTCAAGGTCGCAAAACAGCTTTTTTACGCCTGCATAGCCGAAAGGCTGGATCTCGTCATTGAAGTCCGCTCCTGCTATGTCAGGGTGATAATAGGCACAATCCTTGCCGATATAAACGTTCACCCTCTCGTCAGGCTCATAAAAGAGCATTGTTGGTGAGAGATTTGAATATATCTTCGTTTCAGGGGAAAGCTGGGCTATCTTTTTCACAAAGCCGAAATTTCGCTCCCCCACAGTGCCGAATATCTCCGCCACCTTGAAGCCGTATCTTATAAGCGCAAGTGCCATTTCTATAGGGTCGCAGTTTGAAAACTCGCCCACTGCAAAGCACAGTCCTTTATGCTTTTCTCTGAAATCATCTATAAGCGCCATGGTCTGCTCATAATACTCTTTATCGCAAAGCTCCGCTCCTATCACCTGACCCAGCAGACGATACTGCGTAGATATCTTGTCAGCCTGAAAAACTCTCGCAAGCTCGATAAAAGGTATGTTAAGCTCCTGCTCCATTTGCTGGGCGGCATATCTTGCTTCCGCATTGAGTACAAGAGAAAAATTTGCCTGCGACATTTTTTCATATTCCTCAAAGCTTTCACACCTTGAAAGCTCCCTTATGGTCTTTACGCCTGCACTTTTCAGCAGGCTGTAAAGCTCGCAATCCTCCTGCAAGGGTGAGAAATAACCGAGGATATTCACCTCGTCAGACTTTCTCTTGCGAGGTTTCAAAAGGGAATACACCGATTTTCGCACTGAAGCCATAGGGGGCAGACGCTTTTCCCTTGTGAGGGCATACATATAGCATGGCACAACAGGCACGCCTGCTCGGTCGCTGGATTTTCTGCACACTCTGTCCATATCAGTGCCGAGGAGAGCGTCAACGCAGGTTATACATATCATCACCGCCGAGGGAGTGTAATCAAGGCTTTGACAGACCTCCTCCACGGCTTTCGGTATCTTTGTGAGGTGCCTGCCTGTGACGATATCGGTATCGTCAAGAAGCAGGTAGAAAAATCTGTCACCGTAGCCGCTTTCCGCACTGAGCATAGTGGTGTTTCGTCCACAGCAGGCAGGAGCCACAAGAAGCATAACCGAATTTGGCACTGCAAGGCCTGCTCTTTTTACACCAAAGCCCTGCGCTCCCGGTGAATTGAACGCCAATGTTGCAGGGGAGCTGTAGATAAGGTGCTTTGCCGAAAGAAGCTCGTCAGGGATATTATCTTTTCCCTTTTGGGCAAGCTCCGCCGCCGTTATGTAAAACGCTTTAGTCATCGTTGTCCTCCTGCATAAGGGTCTGGGCAAGCTTCAAAAAGCATTTTGCCGCCTGACAATCAGGCTCGCCCTCTATGACGGTCATGCCCTTATCCTCACATCTGATGATATCGTCGCTTCTTGGAATATCCGCAACGATGTCAAGTCCTGCGCTTTCTGCAAAGGCTCTGACCTTTTCTTCCTCGCCCTCAACGTTTCGCCTGTTCATGACGATACCACGGACTTTTGCATAGCTTCTGTCGGCAAAGTTTTTCACCGCACTGTTTATATTATTTGCGGCATACAATGCCATTTTCTCGCCTGAGGTGACGATAAGCACCTTTGAAGCGTAGCCCTCTCTGATAGGTGCGGCGAAACCTCCGCACACAACGTCTCCGAGAACGTCATAAAGCACAACGTCAGGCTTATATTTTTCAAAAAGCTTTAAGTCTTCAAGCAGGCTGAACGTGGTGATTATACCTCTGCCTGCACAGCCAAGTCCGGGGGTAGGACCGCCTGTTTCTATACAAAGCACTCCGCCATAGCCCTCTTTTGATATCTCCTCTATGCTCTCAGGCTCATCGTCATGCTCTCTGAGATAATTCATCACAGGCATAACAGGCTCGCCCCCAAGAAGATTTATGGTGGAGTCAGCCTTTGGGTCACAGCCTATTTGTATAACTCTTTTCCCAAGACTTGCAAATGCGGCGGCAAGGTTTCCCGTAACTGTGGATTTTCCTATTCCGCCCTTTCCGTAAACGGCTATTTTTATCATAAAAGTATCCGTGCGAAAGCACGTTCCTCCTTTTTATAGGTTAAGTATTTTGCTTACATCTTTATCTATCAGATCAGGAATATCTTTAAGAAAACATCTTCCAGAAAAAGCAACGTGTGGCAGTGAAACAAATCTTGCCCCTTTGCATATAGGTCTGAAAAGCGGGTCTGCTATGACGGTCTTATGCTGTGAAAAAAGCTTTTCAAGCTCTGCTTCTTCCTCGCAGAAAATGTCCGTCCCTGACAGCACCTCGCTGTTTCTTATGCCAACTGTCGCCACAGTTTTTGCGCCAAGTTCAGCCCCTAGGGAAGAAGCAAAAACGCTTTCCCCTGTGACGATGATGTCTGCATTTTTCAATTTTTTGTCGGTGCAGACATTGATACAAACGCCCTCTGACACTGCTCTTTTCAGGTCAGCGGAAAGCTTTTTGGAAAAGCTTTTCCCCACAGGCACGCCCACAACATATGGCACTCCATAGGTATCAAAAAGATACTTTGCCGCAGCTATCCCGTCTGAGGATATAACAAGGCTTACAGCCGCCTGTGGTGCGGTAGAGATCTCATCAAGACTGCTGTCCATAGCAAAACAGCTTTGCACTGAAAAGCCGTTATCCAAAAGCCACTTTTTTATGGAGCTTACGCTGGTGTTCACTGAAAAGTCAAGAGGCGTTGCACCAATAATATTCACTGAATTTGCCTGCTTTTCTTTTCCCTCACGGCAGAAAAGCTTTGCGATACTGAGAAAAGCCCCCTCTGCTCCTTGAAGATAGGAATGAGTGCCGTTGGTATCAACGAAAAATGTGGTCAGACCCGTTTGGCACTCTATCTCCTCGGCGGCTGAACTGTAGTCAAAGCCTGTCATTGCAGGCATTGGCGAACCGCAAATGGCTATGAATTTGGGTGAAAGCTCACCTGCCGCTTTTGCCACATCACGAATGAACTTGCCGTCATTGCCCATAACGGCGTCCGCTTCTGTTAGTGCAGAAATATATATCATGCTTTTGCGGTCATACCAGCGTGGCTCGTCATGGGTGGCGTAGGTGGAGTTACAGCCCGAAGCGTCATGGACAACGGTCATTCCACCAAGCTCATAAAGCGCCGAGCATACTCCCGAAGTATCCGCCGCATATATGGATATCACTTTTGCATTCATAGACAGCTTTCACACCCCCAGCCCTTGTGTTGTATCACCCTACGTCTGTCCTTTTTGTTTACTGCTCCCTCAGCCATAAGCTCTGCAAGCCTTTTTATGCCCTCGAAGCCGTATCCCCCGCCCCCTGCGACTATATCAACAAAATTATCAGTCTGGCAGAAAAAAGCCGCTTTCTGACCTACTGCAAGATACTTTTCACTGCACTGTGAAAACTCCATTTTCACATTCACAGTAGGGAGAATTTCAAGGTCGTGGCAATTGGCTTTCAGCCACTCAAAATCTGCCCTTTCCTCCTCTAAAAAGCTGTCGGCATAGCAACGCTTCACATTGAAGCCTTTCTCTGCAAGAAGTCTGCAAAAGCCAAGGGGTCTTGGCAGAGCAGTATAATCCACGGCTATAGGCATATTTTCCACTATCTCAAGGGCATTTGCAAGAGCCTTGTCGGCGGCTTCTCTGTCAGCAGAAAAGTCAGGAGTTTTCACACCAAGCTGGGTACAAAGCCTGCTGTAATTTTCCTCTATCTCATCATAGCCATAGCACAAAGGCAGATACAAATGCTTTGTGCCAAGTCGCTTTTCAAGTTCCTCTCCTGATGGCTTTGCCGTGGGGATATAGGTGATATTCAAAGAGCTTTCCGCCATGGAGAGATACTCCTCATAGGTCTTGCACTTTGTTATGTCAAGAAGCTCAAAGCCTGCTGAGTTTATTATTTTTACAAGCTCGGAGGCTTCGTCCGTGGCTCTGTCACAGCCTATTATTGCCGCCGTTTTAGGCTTCTTTTCGCACTTTTCAAGTGGCTCGTAAAGCTGTTTTCTCATAAGGCTGTCAGGAGAGATAGACTTTCTCATGGTTGGCGTCATGTAGCAATCTATAAAATGCACCTGCGGAAACAATGCCGAAAGTTCGTCTATTATCATTTTGAAGTCACAGCCTGCAAAAAGGTGAACACAGCTTAGAAAAATCAAAACGCATTTTGGCTTTTCCTCAAGCCTGTTTATTATATCCCTCACTCCGTCTATAACGTCCTGCTCCATTGTGCCGTCATACAAGTCCTGCTCAGAAACAGTCACCCATGACATTCTGTCCATGGCATTCATCTCTGCCGCAGTGAGGATAACGCCCCTTAAACAGCCCTGTGCGCAGACAAATATCTGCCGTGACTCAGGGATAAGCATACCGGTATGGACTATATTCCACACGCCCCTTGTGGGGGGATTATATTCAAGACCGCTTTCAAAAGGCGCAGGAAAAGCCGCCTTCGTTATATTTATGCCGCTCTCTTTTATCATTTTTCTTCTCCCATACCGCAAAGCTCGGCTATCTTATCCGCAAGGGCTTTATACTGCTCTGCCGCAGTGCTGTCAGGAAAAGCTTCCATGACAGTTTTGCGCATATCCTCAGCTTCGCTCACAAGGTCGCTTCGGTCTATCTCTGCTATCACTGAGCTGTGAAAATCAGCCGCAAGCTCTGCCGCTTTTTCCTCCTCATTTTTTACGTTGCGTTTATTGAGGATAAAACCGCCAAGTGAAGCATATCCACGGCTTTTGAAATTTTCCACCGCCATTGCGATGTTTGCGGCGGCATATACAGACATACTCTCGCCTGATGTGATGATAAACACCTTATCGGCATAGCCCTTTCGCATTGGCATTGAAAAACCTCCGCACACCACGTCTCCGAGAACGTCATAGATAACAACGTCAGGCTGATATTTTTCATATGCGCCCTTTTTTTCAAGCTCCTCCAAAGCGGCGATTATACCTCTGCCTGCACAGCCAAGCCCCGGCACCGGACCGCCTGCTTCAACGCACACAACACCGTTATAGCCTACCCTTACCATATCTTCAAGGTCAAAGCTTTCGCCTTTTCGCACAAGTTCAAGAACGGTGGGTATCCTCTCTCCCCCATGGAGAAATATGGTGGAGTCAGCCTTTGGGTCACAGCCTATCTGCATGACCTTCAGCCCTTTTTGTGCAAGTGCAACACTGACGTTTGATGCCGCCGTTGACTTTCCTATTCCGCCTTTTCCGTAAAAAGCAAGCTTTATCATTATCTGTGATCTCCTCTTGATATCTTTATTTTATAGCCTATGGACTCCATTCGTCTTTCAAGGCAAGCCCTGCACTGTGCTGACTCGTCACCTGTGCATATCTTGTTGTCATAGAGCATATATTTTTTTCTCACTGCCACAGGGGACAGATTCGGCATTATAACGTTCGCACCTGACAGCACCCCTTGTTCTCTCCCTTTGGGGTTTATAGTACCAAGAGCCGTGGTGGCAGGCAAAAGAACGTCGGGGAGCATTATCCTGCAAATGCTCAGCAAAAAGAGAGTAAGCTCATATGAGCCTTGTGGACAGCTTCTGAAAGGCGTGTCCTTATGTGGGAGAAAAGGTCCAATGCCTATCATTTCGGGCTTGAAATCGCACATAAACTCCATATCCTCAGCAAGGCACTCCGCCGTCTGATACGGCGAGCCTATCATCATTCCACAGCCTGTCTGATAGCCTATCTCTTTTAGATCTGAAAGACACTCCATTCGGTTTTTCCAAGACATTTCGGCTGGGTGGAGCTTTTTGTAATGCTCCTCGTCGGCAGTTTCGTGCCTGAGAAGATATCTGTCTGCACCTGCATTGAAGAGGGCTTCATAATCCTCACGGCTTTTCTCGCCTAGGGATAATGTTACCGCACAGTCAGGGTGGCGTTTTTTTATCTCTCTGACGATACCACAGAGCATTTCTCTGTCATAGAAAGCGTCCTCACCGCTTTGAAGCACAAAGGTACGGAAGCCATAGCCGTAGCCCTCGTCACAGCACTGCAAGATCTCCTCGGCGGTGAGCCTGTATCTGCTCACGTTGCCGTTTGAGCGCCTTATTCCGCAGTAAAGGCAATCGTTTTTGCAGATGTTTGAAAACTCCACGATACCTCTTATGTAGATATCCTTGCCGAACATTTTCTGCGAAATGCCCCTTGCAAGCTCTGCGGCATAGGCTCTGTCGCTCTCGTCATATTCTTTTATAAGCTTCACCCATTCATCGTGGGAAAGCTTTTTCTCGCAGTTTAGTTTATCAATAAGTTCTCTGACCGCCATTGTGATCTTCAAGCTCCTTTACAAGATGCGGAAACACTTCTATGCTCCGTTTGAGAATACCTTTCATATAGGCAATGGCAATGCCGTAATTTGTGAACGGCACGCCTGCGTCACAAGCGCACTTCATTCTGTAGGTAAGCTCTTTTGAGCCGAGCATACAGCCGCCACAGTGTATGCAAAGCGCAAAGTCTGAAAGCTCCTCCGGAAAGCCGTGACCTGATGAAAGCACTATCTCAAGATTCTTGCCTGTGTATTCTTTCAGCCAGTTCGGAAGCTTCACAGAGCCTATATCACCGCACTGTCTGTGATGTGTACAGCCCTCTGAAATAAGCACCTTGTCACCGTCTTTAAGATCGTCGATAGCTTTCACGCCTTTTACTGCGGCGTCAAGAAAGCCCTTATATCTAGCCATAAGGATAGAAAACGAGGTGAGAGGGATATCCTCGGGAGTATCCTTTGAAACTCTTGCGAAAGCCTGACTATCCGTTATAACAAGCGCAGGCTTCTCTATCCTGCCAAGCACTCCTGAAAGCTCAGTTTCTCTTACCACAACTGCACAGGCGTTTGCTTCAAGAACATCTCTTATGGCCTGCTGTTGTGGCAGGATAAGCCTGCCCTTTGGTGCGGCGCTGTCGATAGGGGTAACAAGCACCACCATATCGTCTGGCTTTATAAGGTCGCCCACAAGCTTCATTGTCATAGTGTCTGTTTCAGTGAGCTTTGCAATGGCGTTTTTAAGCTCCTCTATGCCTGTTTTCTCTTTTGCGCTAACGTACACTGCGCCCTCCTCTTTTGGGATATCAGTGAGCAGGTCGGCTTTGTTTTTGGCTATAATAAAAGGTATGTTTTTCTCTTTGAATATTGAGATAAGCTGTTTTTCGCAGTCGCCAAGGGGCAAGGTGCAATCGGTAACAAGAACTGCGCAGTCTGTTTTGTTTAAAATCTGCTTAGTTTTCTTCACACGAAGCTCTCCAAGCTCGCCCTCATCGTCAAAGCCGGGGGTATCTATTATCACAACAGGGCCAAGGGGCAAAAGCTCCATTGCCTTTGTAACAGGGTCGGTGGTAGTGCCTTTCGTATCGGATACCACTGCAAGATCCTGATTTGTTACTGCATTCACAACGCTTGATTTTCCTGCGTTCCGTCTGCCGAAAAATCCTATATGTATACGTTCTCCGCTTGGTGCGTCATTAAGTCCCATTGCAAAAGCTCCTCTCAAAAAAATAAGCCATACCCCTATGGATACAGCTTTTCTATAGCAAAACAAGACCACACGATAGTGCAGTTTTCTGCTTGATGTGTATTCTTTCGCCTTAAAGGAGAAAACTCGTTTTCGGCGTCAGGGTCACAAATATTTATTAAATTTTTACTGTGGCGAATAAAGGGTCTTGGCGGTCACTCCCTCAAGCCTGCCTATCTTGCCTGCAAGAGAATTTATAACGTCCTGCGGAGCGTCAACTGCCACACTTATTATGTTCATGCCACGTTCTCGGTATGGCAGACCCATTCGTCCTATTATATACTCGGCATGCTCATGAAGAATTGCGTTTATCTCCTGCGCAGAGCCGTTATCGTGTGCGATTATTGCAAGTATTGCCACACGGGTATCCATAAAACACCCCCATAATATAAAAGTGTACTTTATCTTACTTTATGATAGCACGATTTGTTGGCGTTGTCAATTGGAAGTTATCTATTTGAATAAAATTTTCAGATAACATTTAACTAAAATATACGACATATACTATTGACAAGTAGAGTTAGCCATGGTAAACTTATTTTGTGAAGTTCTTTTAGATAAAACATAAGAATAAAATATAGCTATGGAGGAAAAGACAATGACTCTTGATAAGCTTAAAACGGGTGAGTCTGCCGTGATAAAAGCGGTAGGCGGCGAGGGTGCGCTTAGGCTGCGTTTTCTCGACATGGGACTTATACCCAAAACAAAGGTGAAAATGCTAAAGCGTGCGCCAATGGGTGACCCCCTTGATATAGTGCTTAGAGGCTACGAGCTGACGCTCAGGATAGAGGACGCAAAAAACATAGAGATAGAAAAAACAGAGGAGAATGACCATATATGAGATTTGCCCTTGCAGGAAATCAGAACTGCGGAAAAACCACGCTTTTTAACGCCCTTACAGGGTCTAATCAGCACGTTGGAAACTTTCCCGGTGTAACAGTCGAGCAGAAGGTCGGTGACATAAAGGGGCAGAAAAACTGCACTGTGGTGGATCTGCCGGGAATATACTCACTGCGCCCTTACACGCAGGAAGAGATCGTCACCCGTGACTACATAATAAATGAAAAACCTGACGGCATTATAAACATTGTTGACGCCACCAATATAGAGCGAAATCTGTATCTCACTTTACAGCTTCTTGAACTGCGTGTGCCAATGGTGCTTGCCTTAAACATGATGGACGAGGTAAGAGCCAACGGTGGAACGATAGACGTAAAAATGATGAGCGACGCACTTGGCATACCTGTCATACCGGTAAGTGCGGCAAAGGGCGAGGGTATCTCAGACCTTATCGACAAGGCTGTAGAAACTGCCCGAAACAAGACAAAGCCTGTTGTCACAGACTTTTGCTCAGATGATTCCGCTGTGCACAGATGTATACACGCAGTTGTGCATCTTATCATGGATCACGCAAACCGTGCAGGCATACCGCCGAGATTTTGTGCTTCAAAGCTTATTGAGGGTGATAAGAATATCGAGGATCAGCTTGAGCTTAATCAAAACGAGCTGGAGCTTCTCGAACACTGCATAGTGGAAATGGAGGACGAATCAAAGCTTGACAGAAATGCGGCGCTTGCAGATATGCGATACGACTTTATCGAGAAAGTCGTTGCCATAAGCGTTGTGAAATGCCACGAGAGCCGAGAACACAAGCGGAGCGTAAAAATAGACCGCATTTTAACGGGAAAATACACTGCACTGCCTGTATTTTTCGGGATAATGTTTCTTGTATTTTTCCTCACATTCAATGTTATCGGCTCGACCCTTTCCGATTGGCTTTCCCTTGGTATAGACAAGCTCACCGACCTGGCAGACAAAGGGCTTACAGCCTACGGCATAAACCCTGTTGTGCACAGCCTTATAATAGACGGAGTTTTTGCAGGCGTTGGAAGCGTTCTAAGCTTTTTGCCTATAATAGTGACGCTGTTCTTTTTCCTTTCCATACTGGAGGACACGGGCTACATGGCACGAGTGGCATTTGTAATGGACAAGCTCCTTAGAAAGATCGGTCTTTCGGGACGAAGCTTTGTACCTATGCTCATAGGCTTCGGCTGTTCTGTGCCTGCTATAATGGCGACGAGGACGCTTGTATCAGACCGTGACAGAAAAATGACCATACTTCTTACCCCTTACATGAGCTGTTCGGCAAAGATACCCATTTACGCAGTTTTCTGTGCTGAGTTTTTCAAAAAATATCAGGCGCTTGTGATGATAGGCTTATACATAACGGGCATAGTGCTTGGGATAATAGTTGCGCTGATACTGAAAAACACAGCTTTCCGAGGCAAGCCTGTGCCGTTTGTAATGGAGCTTCCAAACTATCGTCTTCCTTCGGCAAAAAGCGTAGGACTTCTTCTTTGGGACAAGGCAAAGGACTTTATACAAAGAGCTTTCACAGTTATATTCTTTGCGACTATCATAATATGGTTTTTGGAGACCTTTGACGCAAAGCTCAACGTTGTGAAAGACTCCTCCGACAGCCTGCTCGCTCTTATCGGTCAGGCTATATCGCCGATATTCAAGCCTTTGGGCTTTGCAGATTGGAGAGTGACCACCTCGCTTATATCGGGCTTCACTGCAAAAGAAGCGGTAGTAAGCACAATGGCGGTACTGATGAACACAAGCACTGCAAATCTTGGCACTGCTCTTTCGGGAGCATTCTCCACCCTTTCCGCACTGAGCTTTCTCGTATTCACCCTGCTTTACACCCCATGTGTTGCGGCGGTGGCGACCATAAAGAGAGAGCTTGATTCAAGGATACAGACAGTAGGCGTTGTGATAATGCAGTGCATGGTGGCATGGCTTTGCGGCTGTGCGGTATATCAGATAGGAGCGTTATTATGAATACAGCCGACTGGATAGTGGTGATACTTCTGCTTTTATGGGCAGTGGTGGCGGCAATAAGTATATCAAAGCAAAAGAAAAAAGGTAAATGCTGTGGCTGTTGTTCACACTGTCACAGCAGATGCGGCAAAAAATAAGGCATAAAAATAGCGGAGAACTGCAAATAAAATGCGTTCTCCGCCATTTTATTAATATATAAGCAACACTAAGAAAATCAAAAATTTACAATACATCTGGCTTTTTTCGTTAATACACCTGACAAATAATCAAAAGTGTGATATAATATAGCTTAGGGCGAAGTAATCTACCCTGTTTTTTTGAGACATAGTTAGCTTAACCTAACTTTATAAAGAAAACCAACTTAGAAAGGTCGGTATTATGAAGAAACAATTTTTTAGCAATGAGAAAGACGGTTTTTATGGTACATATTATGAAAATCCAAAGGGTGCAAACTGCGCAATGATAGGTCTGTTCGGCGACGATCCTAATGACTTCATGGCAAAGTGCGGAGCAAAATGGCTTCACAAAAATGGCGTGAACGTTATGTGTATGTCACCTGACGTGAAGAACTACGGCCATGTGAACTTCCCGCTTGAAAGGATAGAGACCGCTATAAAGTGGCTCAAAAGCCAGGGAAACAAGAAGATAGGCATAATGGGAATGAGTACGGCAGGAATGGATTCCCTTGTGGCAGCTTCATATTTCCCTGACATAACACTCACTTTCGGTCTTACGCCAAGCGACTTTGTATGGCAGGGCTTTGAGCAGGGCGAAAAAGACGGCTGCAAGGAATGGCCTATCCCTGACGCTTCCACACTTTCATGGCAGGGCAAGCCACTTGCCTATATGCCGTTCGTTTATGCCCACCCTGAATACTATCACAAAATAGAAGAAGAAACCAAAGGCTCGGGAGATATAACACGAAGCACGCACCTTTTTATTGACTCTGAAAAGGCAAGAGAACATACAGAGGAAGAAATGATAAAGGTTGAGAACATCAAGGGCAAGCTTATAATGGTGGGTGCTGATGACGACAGCTTCTGGGAGGCAGGAAAATACGTCCGCCGCATGGATAAGCGCTTGAAAGAACGCCCTCACGAGTGCGATTACGAAGCCCTGACTTACGAGCATGGAACGCACTTTGTGCTTCCTGAGACAATGCTCAGAAAAGCACTTCCTGTGGGACTTAAATTCGTAATGAAATTTATTTTCAAGGCTGCAAAGGACTATCCTAAGGAGTGCGAGCAGACAAGAAAGGATATCGACAGACGACTTTCTGCGGCTTTAAAACAGTGGGTAGCTGAATAAAAAAGCCCATAAAATACGCTATTTTGTGTAGGGGCGACCTCTTGTCGCCCCATGCTCGATATGTTTTACGATAAACAAAGACCGACTTCCAGCGAAAAAAGCTGAAAGTCGGTCTGTTATTTTTTGCAACAGCATAAATGCTTTCAAAAAGAAGATTTTTGTGAATTTTGTGGGTTTTCTATTGACATTAGAGTGCGGATATGGTAAAATTAACGGTGTGTGAATATTTTCTAATAGCAGTCACATATCAAAGCAAAAAGCAATTATTTTATATAGATAGTGGTGGGTCGTCATGACCCTGACGAAGGAGCAAGCTATGTTTACAAGCGATACAGCGAAATATAAAATAATAGGTATCTGCACTTCATGCGTACAATCTGACTATGTGAGAGAGATAGTATCTTCCATAAGCCGAAAAGGTGTAAAAGAGGGCTACAAGGTGCTTCTTTTCAACACCTTTTGCGACCTTTATAACAACAGCTCCTACAACCATGGTGAAGCAAGCATTTTTGACCTTATAAATTATGACATTCTTGACGTACTTATAATAATGCCCGAGGCAATAAAAAGAGACAGCATTTCCAACGAGATAAGCAAGCGTGCCCATGAACACGGTGTTCCTGTCATATGCGTTGACAGTACAATGGATAATTGCTGCAGTGTGACATTCAATTACTCTGATGTTTTTGAAAAGATAGTTCGCCATGTGATCGAATTTCACGGCTGCAGAAGAGTTAATTTCATTGCTGGCGTAAAGGGCAATGCTTTCTCAGAAGAGCGTATAGAAGCATACAAAAAGGTGCTTGCGGAAAACGGCATAGAATTTGAGCCTGAGCGTCTTGGCTATGGTGACTTCTGGGATATGCCAACAAAAGGAGTATTGCAGAAATTTTTAGAAAGCAGTTTGGAATTTCCGCAGGCAATAATATGTGCAAACGACGCTATGGCGATAACAGCTTGCAGCATACTGAGAGAACGCGGCATAAAAGTGCCTGAAGACGTTATTGTAACGGGTTTTGACGGCATTGAGCTTGAACAGTATAACAGCCCTCGTCTTACAACGGCGGCTGTAGACAATGATGTGCTTGGCGAAAAGATAATAAACGCCATAGACCATATGATGAACGGAGTTCCTCTTCCTGAAAAAATAGAGGTCAACTACACCATGAGGATATCCCAGTCTTGCGGCTGTAAGAAAATAGACCCGAGAGAAGTAGGCGACAAGATTCTTGAGCTTTATCATAGAATGAACGATTCTGATGGTCACGAACAGCATATGTTCTCTTATCTTGCAAAAACAGTGGAATGTCACACCGTAGAAGAAATGGCAAAGGTAATGGCACGTTCGGGAGATTATTATAGCTGGGTATGCACAAACTCTGATTTTTTGTCAAACACGAGGCAGAGAGAACGCTTTAATAACAGCTTTACAAAGCAGATGAGAGTTTTCATGCAGACTTTTGACAACAAATACAAGACCGGTGAAGTATTTGACACCAAGGATCTTTTGCCTGATATGGAGCAAGTCCTTGGACGCCATAACTGCTTAATGTTCTCACCGCTTCATTTTCAGGACGAGGTCATAGGCTATGCGGCAAATTCATTTAATCCTATATATTTTCTTTTCCAGAACACAAGGCGTTTTATAAACAACACCAATCAGATAATGGAGAGCTTTAAAAACCGCCAGCGGCTTGAAAGGGCGAATGCAGAGCTTGCAAGGATACATATGCTTGACCCCATGACGGGGATATATAACCGCAGGGGCTTTTACAAGAACGTAAGAAAGCTTATTTCAAAGGCTGAGAAACAGGGCGTAGGCGTATGGGTTTTCTCTATTGACATGGACAACCTTAAAAAGATAAATGACCTCTATGGTCACAACGAGGGTGACAAGGCGATAAAGGCAGTGGCGTCGCTGATGACAAAATGCACTGCAGAAGGTGGGATATGCTCACGCTTCGGCGGTGATGAATTTGTGGCTGTTATCTCCGAAACAGACGGTGCAGACAGCTTTTACGAAAAGGTATCCCGCAGCATCGCAGAATACAATCGCAGAAGCAAGTCGCCATATGATGTGTCGATAAGCTGTGGCTACAAGGCTGGAAAACCGAAAACATTGAAAGAGATCGACGATCTTATGAAAGCGTCAGATCGTGAGATGTACACGCAAAAGCGTAAACATCATAGTCGACGGGACTAACAGACATAACAAGAGGGCGGATAGTTTGAAAACTTTCGCCCTTTTGTTATGCTATTTGAGTATGCCAACTCCCTCAAGAAGGATCTTCAGCCCGATCAAAACGAGTATAATGCCCCCTGCTACCTCTGCCTTGCTCTTATATTTTGAGCCGAACTTGTTGCCGATAACAACTCCGCCTACAGAGATAAGAAACGTTGTCAAGCCTATAATGGTTATAGACGGCACGATACTCACTTTCAGGAAAGCGAACGTTATTCCGACTGCAAGTGCGTCGATACTTGTTGCTATGGCGAGTATAAAAAGCTCCTTGATATCTAGCTTTTCCCCGTCAGGCGACTCCTCGTCATCATCGCCGCCCTTTATAGATTCACAGACCATTTTTCCTCCGATGAAAGCAAGCAGGACAAAGGCTATCCAGTGATCCACCGATTCTATATACTGCTCGAACTGGCTGCCCAATGCCCAGCCTACAAACGGCATAAGAGACTGAAAGCCTCCAAAGAAGCCGCCTATTATAAGTGCGTGCTTATAATTAATTTTTCTCATATTCAAGCCCTTGCAAACAGACACTGCAAAAGCGTCCATAGATAGTCCAACACCGATCAGAAAAAGCTCAATAAATCCCATTTTTATCGCTCCTACAATTATTTCAGGCAAAAATAAAAAGCCCGATACAAAGCTGTACCCGACTTAAAAAGCTCAGCATACAGCTATCCTGTCAGCCGTATGTGAGTCTTGTTACTAAAGGCTTTCGCCCTCTCGACAAGCCAGATCGCCAAGACGATCAGTATGTTGACTTGCCCCGCAGGATATCCCCTGCGTCAACTACTCCCTCACTGGTAATAAAGTATTATTATCATATCATAAAAGTTTTCCTTTGTCAACTTTTTTGGCAAATAAACATTTGACAAAATTGCAAAACTGTGATATAATAACAGTTGTGATGTGTTTCCGTAGCTCAGCTGGATAGAGCGACCGCCTCCTAAGCGGTAGGTCGGGTGTTCGAATCACCTCGGGAACGCCATAATGTTAAGACAAAAAAGAAGTCTCCTGCGAAAAGCCCGAATATATCGGGCTTTTTTGCTACCCAAAGGTAAACAAAAACGAATGAAGGCGAAATGGGGTCTGTTTATGACCGAACAGAAAAAGAATACTATCATAACAAGCGGCATCGCTGTACTTGCCGTGATACTGGCATATTGCTTCCGAATTGTGGGCAGGGGCAGCTTCTGCCCGATGCTGTTTTCCTATCTGCGCAGCTTTATCTATATCGGTCTGTTCGCCGCCTGGGGGCTCTCCGTCCGCCAGCGGATCGTGCAAAAGCAGGTGTGCAGGTTTATGACGGTCACCGCAGTACTGCTCATCATATGGATGGTAGTCCGTTCGGCAAAGTATTTTATATTCTGGCAGCCGGATGCTGTCCGTTACCTGTGGTATCTGTTCTATCTGCCCATGCTGTTTGTGCCTATGCTGGCGCTGCTGATTGCCATGTCATTGGGAAAGCCGGACGAATACAAATTTCCCAAGGGAATGTCGATTCTGTGGATCATCTCCGGCACATTGCTTCTGCTCGTGCTCACAAATGACCTGCACCAATTCGTATTTACCTTTCCGAAGGACGCCGCCGTGTGGACAGACAAAAACAACGGCTACTCGATAGGCTACTTCATTATTGTAGGCTGGCAGGTGCTGTGTGCCTTTGCCGCACTCGTAATTATGTTTTTCAAATGCCGTGTGCAAAAAGGAAGGCTCCACTTTCTGCCCATTGTTCCTATGCTGCTGACGATCGTTTACAGCGTGCTTTACTATGCGGGTGCGGATTGGCTGCTCCACTTGTTCGGCGATATTGCCGCATTCCAAAGTGTGATGTATATTCTGACCTTTGAGTTTTGCATCGCCTGTGGATATATACATTCAAACAGCCGTTATGTGGACTTGTTTGCCTCCTCTGTCGGCACATCGGCAGAGATCACCGACAAGGACTTTACCGTTCGGTATGCAGCTGTAAACACTGCGCCTATCTCAAAGAAAACGATGAAAAAAGCCGAGCAAAGCCCGGTCACAATGGGCGGCTTGACCGTTCACACCATGCCCATTGATGGCGGCTATGCCGTATGGACAGAGGATGTGTCGGCTTTGCGTGACATCAAGGAGGACTCCGAGCTTCTTGCAGACGAGCTTGCCGACAGGAACGAAATACTCCGTTATGAATACAAGCGTGAAGCCAAGCGCCGCAAGGTGGAGGAGCAAAACCGCCTGTATGATCTCCTGCGTTCCGCTACACAGACGCAGATTGACCGCATTGCAGAGCTCACTAAGGAATACCGCCGAATCTCAAGCACCGATCCCGACAGTGCCAAAACGCTCCTTGCCGAGATTGCCGTGCTGTGCAGCTATATTAAACGTCGCAAGCATCTGACGCTCCTTACCGACCGAGATATTAAAATAGCGGAAACGGAACTCCACCGTGCCTTCAATGAGTCCCTCCAAACGCTGAAGCTGTTGGGCGTCCGCAGCTCGCTCTATGTGGACGAATCTCTTTCCATGCTCTCCGGCAAAACGGCGACTGCTGTATTTGATTTTTATGAATCGGTTATTGAAGCCGACATTTTGAATTTAACAGGCATACAGGTAAGCCTCATAAAGGCAAACGGCTTGCGCTTGTCACTGAATGTGTGCTGCAAAGCCGACCTTTCCGCTTTGGTAAGCGGAGACAATATCCGCTGTGAAAAAGAGGACGACGAGGAATACCAGCACCTTGTATTTGAAGCGAAAGAAGGTGACAGGAAATGAGTGCATTTTCTTCCCTTTCTGAATTTTGGCAGACCATGCTGCCGTTTATCATGCTTGTGGAGATCGTCCTTGAGATCGGGCTGTTTATGTATCAGCTTCTTCGCAGCAATAAGCCGGTGCGCAGCCTGCTGAGTCTGGCGGTCATGGCGGTGATGATCCCGCTGCTATTCTCCGTTTCTCAGGCAGATCCCGATAATATCGGGGACGCATTTCTGCTGGACGCACCATGGCTGATATTTGCCGCTGCCATTTTCCTTGCGGCAGTTCACTTTGCCATTGCTCTGCCGCGGGAATACCGCCGTAAAAAAAACGAGCTCTCGCCTTTCTCCATTAAGGAAGCAACCGATAAGCTGCCTATGGGCATCTGCTTTGCCGACCCGAACGGCAGGATCATCCTGTGCAACAACCGTATGCGCAGGCTCTCCTTTGCCCTTTGCGGTCACGAGCTGCAAATCAAAAGCGATATGGAAAATGCCCTGAGCGCGCCGGACAGATCAGTAACCGTCAAGGATGATTGCTACATCCTGTCCGACAAGACCGTCTGGCAGTTTCGCACACAAAATATCACCGTGGACAGCGATGACCGCTGGCAGCAGATAACGGCGCACAATGTAACCGAGCTGTATAACGGCTACCAAAAGCAAGAGGAAATAAATGAAGAACTGGCAGAAGTCAATCGAAAGCTCAGGAAGATGTACGCTCGCATGGAGAACGATGTCAAAGAGAAGGAAAGCCTTGACCTAAAGGTCTATATTCACGATACCATCGGGCGAAGCCTCCTGACCATCCGTGACATCATAGACAGCGGAGAGGATACCGAGCGAAAGCTTGAGGCGCTGCAAAATGCCATCGGTATGCTGGCAAGCAACCGCGTCACCTCTGTCAGCACAATGGACGAGGTAAAAAGAACCGCACAGCAGCTTGGCGTGGCTGTAAAAATCGACGGCTACCTGCCCCGTGATACCGCAGCCGAGGAGCTGACCGTTGCTGCCGCCAAGGAGTGCGTGACCAACTGCATCAAGCACGCAGACGGGAATGAGGTATATATCCGCATTGCCCAGCGCGGCGAACGCTATGATGTTACCATAACCAACAACGGCAAAATACCCACAGAGCCGATAAAGGAGGGCAGTGGCCTGTCAACGCTTCGCCGCAGTATTGAAAGCTCCGGCGGTGAAATGCATATTTCGCACAATCCACGCTTTGCTCTTCTGATTACGATTCCCGCAAAGGAGGTCAGCCTATGATAAACACCATACTTGTAGAAGATGATCTATACATCCAAAAGCACTTTGTCGATCGTCTTGCGGCAGACGGCGAGTTTCATCTTGTCGGCGTTTTCCGTGACGCCTTTGAAGCGGAAAAGCACTGCGACGCCACCGTAAAGCTCGTCCTTATGGATGTGCAGACGCAGCATAAGCATTCCGGTCTTGCCGCCGCAGAGCGCATCAAAAAGGCTTTTCCGCAAATTAAAATCGTTGTGGCTACCTCGCTTGTCGATCCCGAAGTTTTGCAAAGAGCCAAAATGGGTGCTGCCGACAGCCTGTGGTATAAGGACCACGGAACAGAGGAGCTGATAAGCGTGGTAAAGCGCACTCTGGCAGGCGAAAAGGTATTCCCCGATACCGCTCCGGCCATTGAAATGGAGGGTACAATGTCCGATGTCTTCTCGCCCCGGCAGTTAGACATCCTACGCCTTTATATAAAGGGCTTTACCTATCAGGAAATTGCCGATAAGCTGGGCATCTCCAAAAACGGCGTTCGCTGGAATCTGGACGATATGGTGGAAAAGAGCGGCTTTGAAAGCAGAGAAGCGCTGGTTGCAACCGCCATTGAAAACAAGCTCATGGTAGTCACCTTAAAAGACGAATAAGCAAAACTGAACCCCTTGGCTGTACGGTCAAGGGGTTTTTCGCACCCAAAAGGCAAAATTTTTTTGAAAAAGTCGAGATTTTTCTTCTGTCACTGGCACAAGTGCCAGTGACAAACGCCAAAAAATCAGTATAATAGATAATGTAAGATTAGGATTGTGCTTTTAGAAGGTGGTGATGAATGATGAAAAAAATCGTTCTGGACATTCAAAGCGATATCCATGCGCACACCATGGAGCGAATGCTGATGCAAAAATTGGACGATTGCCAAGTTGTGATCTCCGAGTCGCCGGACGCAACTGCCGAGTGGTGCAAAACGCATCGACCGGATGTGCTTTTAATGGAGGTCAAGGCGTATTCGCCATGGATGTTCAAAGAACGAATGGCGATCCGTGACAAGGTAAAACGGAACACGGAAAGCTGTCGTGTCATTCTCTTTGTGGATGATGATACAGATGAAGAGTTGACCGAAAAGGTACGGCAGGCAAAGCGCGAGGGTCTGATAGACGCTTTTCTCTTCGGTTCGGTATCCGAAAACTACTTTGCTTCGGTCATCGACAGTGTTTAAATCAGGCAACACAAAAAGCATAAAAATCTTCAAAATAATTATGAGGGAGGAATAATAGTATGACAAAAACGAACAAACGAAGGCGCGTCGCCAGCGTCCTGTTGGCGCTTGTGATGCTGTTCTCACTGATGCCGGGTCTGGAGCTTCCCGCCCACGCCTTTTGGGATGACTACGACACCGGCGGAGATTGCCCCAACTGCGACCACTACCACTGGGGTGAGAATTTGTGCGACTGCCAGTTCTGCACCATTGACTGCAACTACGATTGCTGGGTTGAAACCCATTGCAACGACTGCGGTGTGTGCCTGGGCGACACGCCCTACTGGTGCGAGGAGTGCTATAAATGCGCAGAGTGCATGGAGGACACGCACTGCTCCACCTGCGCCAAGTGCTACATTGGCGAGGATGACCAGCTGTGCGGCGAATGCCATAAGGGTCCCTGCTGCTCCATAACCATCTGCGACTCCTGCGGCTTCTGCGATGACTGCGCAAACGATGACAGCGACCCGATGCACTGCTCGCTGTGTAACGCCTGCTTCGGTTCGGTGGACGAGTGCGTGGACGACGATGATACCGGCGTCATCCACTGCATCGATTGCCACACATCCTGCGAGCAGTGTGAGGAATGCCTGCTGAACCAGGAGTCCTGCGAGGACTGCGGCCTGTGTCTTGAGTGCTGCCGAGATAACTCCGAGGGCGGCGGCTGCCCGGACGGCGAGACCTGCGTGGAAAGCCCCGATTGGGACGAGCACATCTGTCAGGGCTGCGACGGCTGGGTCACAGATAAGGAGGACGAGGACGAGTTCTGCGAAACCTGCGAGCTGTGCAAGGAGTGCTGCGAGGGCAACTCCGACTGCTCCGAGGGAATGTGCGCAATGGACACGGACTATGCGGATCACTTCTGCGAAGACTGCGGCCTGTGCTTCCACGACAGCGATCCATGCGAGGACGGCTGCGATCAGCGCTGCAAGGACTGCTGCCTTGATGCCGTGCGCGCGATGGGCTGCGATCATGACGACTGGTGCTTCAGCGACTCTGATTTTGAGGATCATCTGAAGACGGAGCATTCCGGCGCTGGGCATACCCACATAGCCTCCGCCACCTGGGAGGCTGACGGAACGCAGCACTGGCACCCCTGCCGCTATTGTGACGATAAAAAGCTGAATGCCGCCAACCATGAATTTGACGCCAAGGGCGTGTGCAAGGTCTGCGACTACATCAGCGGCAGTTCCATCGTCATCAACCGCCAGCCGAGGGGCGTCAAGTGTAAGACCTCTATCTACAGCAGCGGCGATTATGACGAAGAGCCGGAAAACGACCTGCTGTACAGCGAACATAACTGGGTCACCTTCTCTGTCTCGGCAAAGAGCCTGAAAGGCGACGAGCTGACCTATCAGTGGTATCAGAAGAATAATGCGAATCCCACGGCGGCGCCCTACAAGCTGCCGGAGAAAGATTACTATGTGGACGTGAACACCCCAACGCTGAGGCTGTCGGTTTCCGCCGAGGCCTGCATGGATGACTACTCCTACTACTGCGTCATCGGCAGAAAGGGCGACCCTTCGGACACCATGAAAACGGCGGAGGCAAAACTGACTGCCACCCATGCCTACAGCCACAAGCAGGCGGGTGTGCGTGTGCCCACGGAAGACAGCGAGAGAACGCCGAAATACAATGTCACTTGGGTCGATAAGCATGGGGTTACCCATGACGGTGTCGTGGGCGGCGACCCGAAATGCGACGGTCACAAGCTCCCGTGCCTGTTTGAAGCAGGCTCTTACGAACCGCATTATATGACCACCGGCTCCAAGGAGCGCATCTTCCCGCATACCTTTGTGCTTGACATTAGCTATGACGCAGTGGGCGGCGGCAGAGTCGATGTGCTCAGATGTTCCGTCTGCGACTATATAGTTCCTGTGAAGAGCCATGTCCATGATTACGGCTGGAACTGGGACTGCACCGGCTTCGGCAATATCTATGAGTATACCTTCAACATCGGCGGCTCGACCAAGACGGTGGAGCAGCTCATCCTTGAATCCGGCTATGCCCACCCAGAAAAGTGCAAGGTTCCCGGCTGCGAAGAGTTCATCATGGTTCCCCATAGCTGGGGCCGCTGGAATGTGGTCAAAAACCCCGATACCGAGGGCGATAAAGGCGGCATGGAGGCTGAATGCAGCGTCTGCGAATACAAAGAGACGAAAGAAATTGACGGCGATTGGACAAAGGACACCGCCCTTGTGACGGTGAAAAACGGCCGGGCAACCCGTATGATCGTCAAGTCCGGCGACAAGATCAGGCTTTATCCCGAGGAGAGAACCGGTCAGAAAGCCATCGGCTGGAAGGTGGAGTATCGCCGCGAATACAATGAGTATGACATCATACCTGTTACTAGAAATTGGAATACCAATGAGGCGAAGACCCTGTTCAAGCTGGTGACCAACGGCTCCGCCCTTGAGTGGGGCTGCACGATCCCAGAGTTCAGCGCCATGGGTGCCCCCGGCGGCGGCAGTTTCTTCTTTGAGCCTGTCTATGCAAGCTGTGACCACAGCGGAGGCACAACGCTGCTCAACGCGAAGGAGCAGGTCTGCGACCGTAAGGGCTATACCGGCGACACCGCCTGCGCAGACTGCGGCCATATCATCAGTGCCGGTTCGGATATCTACCCACCTGCAAACGCTGGTCATACCGGTCCACTGCAGCCGCTGTACTACTACGGCACGGCCAACTCGGCAACCACAGATGCGAGCCATGGCGGAAAACGCTATAACGCCAAATCGGGCGACTGCCGACACCGCGCCTATGAGGGCGACTACCGCTGCACGGCTTGCGGCGGCACCGTAAAAGGCGAGACCGGCGACTTCAGGCATAGCGGTCCCCTTGAACTGCGGGATGTAAGAACAGCGACCTGTACAGAGAGGGGCTATTCCGGCAACCAGTACTGCACATCGTGCGACAGGATTGCGCAGAAGGGCGTCTCAACCCCGTCCCTCCACGAAATTGCCGATAACTACAAGCTGATCAATGAGGTTAAGCCAGGATGCACCACCTCAGGCTATAGCGGCGACCAGCAGTGCACAGCCGGCTGCGGACAGATTATCCGCTACGGTCATGTCGTTAATAAGCTCAGCCACGACTGGGACGGCGGCAAACCTGCAAAACAGGGCAAGAGCGAAGGAATTCTCTACACCTGCCAGCGTGCCGACTGCGGCGAGACAAGGTTCGTAAAGAACTCCGCTGCGACCGAGTTCACGGTCACGGTCATCAAGGGCACAGCCTCCGTTGCCGCAGGGACACTCATCACGGACAAGATCGCGCAGAACACCGTTGTGACCGTTACGGCGGACGCACCGGAGGCAGGCAAGGTCTTTGACAAGTGGGTCGTGCTGGAGGGCAATGTCACTCTGACAGACGCCACCAAGGCGACTACCACCTTCACCATGCCCGGCAATGATGTGAAGCTCGAGGCAACCTATAAGGATGCGCCTCCAAGCCATACCCACAGCTACGGCACCGAGTGGAAGTATGACGACACCGATCACTGGAATGAGTGCGAGTGTGGCGATAAGGCTAATATTGCAGCTCACAGTGCCAGCGAGTGGATCGTTGACACGGCAGCTACCGAAACCGCCGACGGCACTAAGCATAAGGAATGCACCGTCTGCAAGAAGGTTCTTGAAACCGCACCGATCCCTGCAACAGGCAGCAATCATACCCACAGCTACGGTACAGAGTGGAAGTATGACGGCACCAACCACTGGCATGAGTGCGAGTGCGGCGACAAGGCCGACACGGCAGCACACAGCTTCCAGTGGATGATCGACAAGGCCGCTACCAAGGAGGCCACCGGCATCAAGCACGAGAAATGCACCGTTTGCAGCGCCAAGCGCAGCGAGAATACGGTCATCGACAAGCTCCCCGACGGCGGCAACACCGACAATACAGGCAGCAGTGATAATAACACCAATAAGCCAGGAAATGACGACTCCACCAAGTGTCCTCAGACCGGTGACAGCAGCAACCACATGGGTTGGCTGGCTGCTCTGTACGTCAGCGGCGGCGTTCTGACTCTGCTGGGCGTAAGCGGCAAAAAGAGAAAGAAATCCGAGGTTAAATAAGCCGACGCTTCCGAAATCGAAATAGCCTAAACACAATAGGCGGTGACGGATCATTCCGCCACCGCCTATTTTCCTGAAAGCGGGCTTGGCAGCAAGTCCCTTTCCGAAAGGCGGCAAGCGACACCCACATTCTGACCGTGTATCCCAAACCGAACGGGGACGGCAATCTCCGACGCTCTTTCTTTATGCCTTCGACAAAAATCAGAGCAAAGCTCAAAAATCTTTTAGAAAATTAAAAAACTTGGTTGTAGCCCCCTCAACTTTTCGTCATGGAAAGTGAGGGGGCTTTCTCTATAGCCTCCGCCCGTTCTTTGAAAACCGAATAGTACAGCGCATCCTTTTGTATGGCGGATTTTTTTGTGCCTAAAAGCAAATTTACTCACTGTCAAAAGCTTGAACTCACTACAAAAAAAAAAATGGTAACACCAGCAGGAAGTTATTTTCCTGCTAATGTTACCTCATTTACAAGTATCACAAGATTTAAAGGGGAAATGATAAAGACTTTGTAATGCTTATCGTAATTCTTGTAGCTTTACGCTTAATTCTTGTAAATGTTTTTTGGCTCTTTAGCTTGATAGCCACCATACATTGATGCACATCCGCAGGCAGCTATACCCATTCTCTTAGTTGCTCTGGCAATAAGGCTGGCAAGCAATTTCTTAAATGATCTCATTCTTATCACACCTCTTTTCTTTGATCTTTGCTGATATTATTAAAACTGCAATTAATAGATTTGTTAACAGGATCATAGATCCAACCATCTGATATTTATTGATGATCGCCCCGCCAAACAGATCAAGCAACAGAAAAACTATCATTCCCATCGCTTTGAACTTTGGCTTTTTTTCTTTTTCTATAGGCTTATTTTTGTTCTCCACAGGGCAGAATACAAAAGCTATTATCTCTTCAAACACAACCAAGGCAGCGATCACCCATATATTTATATATCCGCATACCTTGTCATTAAGAAAAGCTGTGGCAATAAATGTCGAACACATGAGCAGATTGCATCTGAAATATGTATCTGCATGATACCCTCCGGTAATAACCCTGACAGCAATAAACACTGCCAAATATATTACGCTTTCCAGCAAATGCCCTGTCAATGCTCCCATAAGCAATACAAGCACAATGTTTAACATTGATGAGATAGTTATTTCTATGCCATACCGATAAAAATCCTGTACCTCATCTGCTTTGCCGATAGCTTCCTGCTCGGTCAAAAAATTAAGTATACCCGATACAACAAGATCCATAAACTACCGCCTCGCTTTTGTCTTACCCTAATTTGAATTTTACTAGAATAACAGCAATATGTCAAGCTTTTTGGAATGAGTTGCAGGTTTTTGTCACGAAATGCAGCAACGGCCCCGAACGATCAGTTCAGGACCGTTGTATCTGCCATCAATGTTACCTGACAGCAAAACATTCCCTCCGACTCATAGAAATCGCATCTGCCATTATATTTTCTTGCTATCTCTCTGATTATGGAGGTCCCCAGACCATGCTGTTTTTTATCAGCCTTTGTGGTCGTAAGCCTTGGATTACTATCCATAACAGAATGATCTATTGAATTTTTTATCAAAAACGTATATGTATCCGTTTCTCGGTCGATCTTCAGATACAGAAATTTATTTGCGTCGTCGGCTATTTCCTTGCATGCCGTTATAGCATTCTCCAACGTGTTGCTCAACAGGTCGCAAAGGTCAGTTCCCTTTATTCCCTCAAAATCTGAAACTGTTATGCATGATATTTTTATCCCCAAGGAAGAAGCCATCGTAAGCTTTGCGTTAACGATAGCATTTACAATATTATTTTTCGTTTTAACATAGGACTCCGACTTCTCGATAAGGTCAAAGCTTTCTGAGATAAATTTTCTCGTTTCATCTATTTTTTGTACTTTCAACAGTTCATTGACCGTTTCATATTTGTCTTTTATATCATGCCTTAGTTTTCTCATGGCGTCATATTGCGACTCGGCATTTCCGATAAACTGCTCAAGATACTGCTCTCTTAGTTTGACTATCTCCATTTCCTTGAGCTTCCGATTCTTTTTTATCAAAGAATTTATTATCCAGAATATAAGTATATTAAGAACAAAGACAAGCATATATGACAGATTTATATACAGCCTATGGCCATCGTCTGCCGAAAGGGACAGTTCATGTATTACCATAACGAGAGAAAACGAAATAATAAGCACTGCAATTATCGTAACCCAATCTGAAGCCGTATAATCATCTGTATGTTTAAAGGCCATCAGTATTAATCTAAATACAATGAATATAGAGATCTGGATCATTATAAGCGTCACAAATCTAAGCAAGCTTTGTTCGACCACAAGCTTCCTGAGGGATATTTTAAAAAATGACGATACAACATTTAGTTCCAATGACGTTATCAACAAGATCGCAACCTGAGAGAGGGATATGGAAAGAAATTTCTTTACTGCATTGTCACTAAAAAAGCAAAACGCAAAAACAAGCAGACTTGCCCAGTACAAAGCACTTCCAAAGCCCTCAAATACAGTGAAATAATTAAAAACAGTGACCAGACAGCCTTCACAAACGGCAAATATAACAGCCCATATCTTAGCCCTTTCATGAGATCTTGGCGTAAGAAATCTATATATAAACCATGTTTCCAGACCGCCCTGATAAAAGTTTATCAAGATCTCAAATATCGTCCACAATGTAATAGTCATCACTTTCTCCTCAGATATTCAGTCAAAGCGTCGTCAACTGCATTCTTATATCCTCGGCTCATGGGAAGCTCTGAACCGCTTTTGAAGATCACTGTTTCATTTGAACGGCTTATGTTAAAAACATATTTCAGATTGACGATATATTTTTTATGCACCCGTATAAAATCAAATTTACGATAAGCTTCTTCTATCTCGCCAATGCTATCTCTGACTGCAATAGTATCCTTATTATTTGCAAAATGATATATGATGCTGTGGCTATTGCTCTCTATATAAGTTACATCCCGAAGCTTTACAGAGATCCTTCCCTGCTCCCTATTTTCCAAAACCACTGTCTTTTCCTGCTTCAGTGCGTCCGTCAACTGTCCCGCTACCATATGGAGCCTATCCTTCATAACATCGGCGTCAGGATCTTTGCAGATAAAATTCAGCGGTCTGAAATTAAAGCTGTCATAAACCAGCTCCTGATGACTTGTCACAAAGATCACGAAGCAATTACCATTCTGACCTAGCTGCCGCGCGACTTCAAAACCGGTCATTTCAGGCATATCAAGGTCAAGAAATATAGCCGAAAAAGGCTTTTTGCTATGGCAGTAAAAAAAGCTCTCAGCTTTGGTAAACGTTTCTATTTCAGCCTTGACCGACCTTGATTCAAGTTCATTTGCCAGCATAGATTTAAAAAACTGAAGAAAAACAGCATTATCATCACAAACTGCGATCCGCATTTTTTCACGTCCTTTTATAACATAGTCTATGTACGATTTTATATTACCATAATTATACCGTAAGGTCAAGCCATAAGGCGTTTCACAGCTCCCTGCGTCAAGACCACACCTGGCGGCAAACAAAAAAGGGCTGTTCTAACAGCCCTTCAGTCTGCCGCAAAAGTGTAAGACCAACGTCCCACTTATTTAGGACTTTTCCAACTTATTTCGTTTTGGATCTCTACACCTTAGGCTTTTTCATAGTAAGCGAAATACGCTTTTTCTTCAGGTCAACGTTAATTACCCAAACCTTAACTACCTCACCGACCTTTACGACCTCAAGAGGGTGCTTTATATACCTGTCGCACATCTGAGAAATGTGTACGAGTCCGTCCTCGTGAACGCCGATATCAACGAACGCTCCGAAGTCTATAACGTTTCTTACAGTGCCCATAAGCTCCATGCCCGGTTTCAGGTCTTTAAGCTCCATGATGTCGCCGCTCCTCATAAGCGGTGGCGGAAGCTCATCACGAGGGTCACGACCCGGCTTTTCAAGCTCCCCTACTATGTCCTTTAACGTCGGAGCACCAATACCGATATCTGTGGCAAGCTTCTTCATGCCCATTGCATTGACTTTCTCAGCTATCTGCTTTACGTCACCCATGTCCGCAAGGCTCAGCCCGCACCTGTCAATAAGAGCCTGCGCTGCCTTATATGACTCAGGGTGAACAGCCGTGTTATCCAGCGGATTTTTTCCGCCACGCACTCTCAAAAAGCCTGCGCACTGCTCAAAAGCCTTTGCGCCAAGCTTCGGAACTTTCATAAGCTGCTTTCTTTCGGTGAAAGCTCCGTTTTCCTCACGGTAAGAAACAATATTCTTTGCAACTGTCATATTTATGCCCGATATGTATGACAACAATGAGTACGAAGCCGTATTAAGGTCAACGCCTACTGAGTTTACGCAGTCTTCAACAACGCCCTTTAAAGCCTCGTCCATTCTCGCCTTTGGCATATCATGCTGATACTGTCCAACACCTATTGCCTTTGGGTCTATCTTTACAAGCTCTGCAAGAGGGTCCTGCAAACGGCGTGCTATTGATACTGCTGAACGCAGTGAAACGTCATACTCAGGAAACTCCTCAGCTGCCAGCTTTGAAGCGGAGTAAACGGAAGCGCCTGCCTCAGACACCACCATGTAAGAAACTTTCTGCGGAATTTCTTTGATAAGCTCGGCTGTGAACTGCTCCGTTTCTCTTGAAGCAGTGCCATTGCCTATGGAGATAGTCGTAACACCATATTTCTTTATAAAGCCCGTCAGAATACGCTTAGCACGCTCTGTATCCTTCTTTGGCGGAGTAATGTAGATTATCGCAGTGTCAAGCACCTTGCCCGTAGCGTCCACTACAGCGGTCTTACAACCGTGAGCATATCCGGGGTCAAGACCAAGGGTAACAGTGTCTTTAACAGGCGGCTGCATAAGAAGCTGTCTGAGATTTGAAGAGAACACCTTTATTGCCCCCTCCTGAGCGTTTGCTGAAAGCTCCGCCCTTATCTCACGCTCTATGGACGGATAAATAAGTCTTTTATAGCCGTCCTCACAAGCAGCCGTAACAAGCTGTCCGCACTCTGACTTGTTTTTCACATATCTTGACACGCAGGCTCTCTCCCCTGCGCCCTCTGGGACATTCACTGATACTTTCAGAACGCCCTCTTTTTCGCCTCTGTCCAAAGCCAAAACTCTGTGACCTGCTATCTTCCCAACAGCCTCGGCATAGTCGTAATAGTTCTCATACACCGACTCGGCATTCTCGTCAGACGCCTTTGAGCTTATAACGCCTATCTGTGAAAACAGCGTTCTTATGTATTTTCTCAGATCAGCGTCGTCAGAGATATCCTCTGCGATTATGTCCATTGCACCCTGCAAAGCTTCGTCCGCAGACTTTACGCCCTTTTCCTCGTTGATAAATTTTGACCCCTCGACCTGCGGGTCGCATTTCTTATCCTGAGTCAAGATAAGTTCAGCCAGTGGTTCAAGCCCCTTTTCTCTTGCCACCGAAGCCCTTGTTTTACGCTTCGGCTTGAAAGGTCTGTAGATATCCTCCACCTCCACAAGGGTCTTTGCATTTTCGATAGCAGACATTATCTCGTCTGTCATTTTCTCCTGCTCGGTGATAGAAGAGATTATCTCGCCTTTACGTTTTTCGAGATTTCTAAGATATGTGAGTCTGTCAGCGATCTCTCTAAGCACCTGATCGTCCAACGAGCCTGTCAGCTCTTTTCTGTATCGTGCAATAAACGGTATAGTTTTATCGTCATCAAGGAGTGCCACAGTGTTGTCTATCTGCTCCTGTCTGAGCTTAAATTCTTCCGCAAGGGTCTTGTTAATGTCCATGTTTTTACCAATCCTTTTTATTACTTTTTGCGAATTATCATATATAATATTATAGCACATTTTCGATAAAAACGCAACGAAAATGCGGTCGAAAACTGTAACAAAGATATTATATAATACATATAGGATCAATCAGAAAATTAATAAAAGCAGGCAAAAATGCACTTGAAAAAAGGGCATAGATATGATATTATAGAAGAATAAAACAGTATTCAGGAGTGTTTATATGCTAAATCAGTTTTCAAGAACCGAGCTTTTATTCGGCAAAGAAGCAATGGAAAAGCTCAGCAACAGCAGGGTTGCGATTTTCGGCATAGGCGGTGTAGGCGGATATGCAGTTGAAGCCCTTGCACGAAGCGGTGTAGGCGAGCTTGACCTTATAGATGATGACAAAGTGTGTCTGACCAACATCAATCGTCAGATAATTGCCACAAGAAAAACAGTAGGAAAATACAAGGTAGATGTGGCGGAGGAGCGTGTTCACGACATCTGCCCTGACATAAAGGTAAACACCTACAAGTGTTTTTATATGCCTGACACAGCGGATCAGTTTGATTTTACTCAGTACGATTATATCATCGACGCCATTGACACTGTTACGGGCAAGCTGGAGATAATAAAGCGAGCAGACGCCGCAGGAGTGCCTGTTATATCCTCAATGGGCGCAGGCAACAAGCTTGACCCCACAGCATTCCGAGTGGTGGACATTTATCAGACAAAGGTCTGCCCTCTTGCGAAAGTCATGCGACGAGAGCTTAAAAAGGCAGGCATAAAGTCGCTTAAAGTTGTTTACTCAGAGGAACAGCCTATCAGACCGATAGAAGATATGGCTATTTCATGCCGTCAGGACTGCATTTGTCCTCCTGGTACGGCAAGAAAATGCACAGTGCGCCGTGATATTCCAGGCTCAACAGCATTTGTGCCGTCAGTGGTGGGACTTATCGTGGCAGGAGAAGTTATTAAAGATCTGGCTAAGAAATAATACAACAAACAAAGGACGAACCGCTGATTAGCTGTGGTATAATGGTTTTATAATCAGTAGGGTAAACTGCCCGACAAATCGGGATTTATAAAAGAAAGAGGCATTGTACGTTATGATTGATTTCGTTAAGTCTACAGAAATGAAGATCTCACTTGCTCCCGATCAGGAGGGGATGCTTTCAACAAAGGAAACAATTAAGACGATTATCAGGGATAATCCTGATACGGTTCTGGCTTTTGATATATTTGACGAAAATGATCTGATTGGTTTTATTCTGGTTAATCGTTTTGAAGAGCATAAATATTTTTTGTGGGAATACGCCATAGACATAAGCCACCAAAATAAACACAAAGGCACAGCCGCACTAAAAAAATTTATTGACCTTATGCGAATTCGTTATGATGCAAAAGTTATAACAACCACATATATTTACGGTAATGACCATGCGAAGCATATATATGAGAAAATGGGGTTTGAGGAAACCGATGTGGTGGACGAGCAAGACTGCCATGAGGTAAATATGGCTTATTATATATAACATCGAAAAAATTCGTATAATCGCTGATACATATTTCAATTTATCGGGCAGTTCATAATCACAGCACTATTATTTGAATTTTTCAGAAAGGAAAAAATGTTATGCAAGAATGGCTCATGACTATAACGCTTGGAATAATCGGAGCATTTTTGATAGCTGTTACATATGCCGCATTATATCAAAGCAAAAAAAGCCAAAAACACATATCTGGATTTCCATTTTTCGGTGGGTTTATTCTTGCTGTTGCATTTCTCTTCTCTCCTATTAAATGGTTAGCTTTTCTGGGCTTCATTGATTATGGTTTGTGGCTCCTGCCATATGTATTGATTATGGATTATTATAACAACAAAAAATTCAAAAAAATATATATGCAGCAGAATTTTGAACAACGCATCAGTGATGAATCAAAAGAATTACGTATCAGAATTTCTGAAAGAAATGAAGAATGGGTACAGCCATATATTACGAATTTAGTTTATGAACTCAAAGTGCCTAAGCTGTTATATGCTGTTTGTACAGATCAAAATGGAAAGAAATTTTTACTTATTGATAAATGCAAAAGAAAAGGCAACATTGAAATAGTTCCTTTTGATAATAATACTATTCTGATTACAGACCTCAACTCAAAAAAAGTTGATTATTCAGTAGAAATTGAAGTCAAAGACAATCCATAAATGGTTTCCCATTTATCGAACAGCTCCCTCATCACAGCACTCATAACGTGTGCTGTGATTTTCTTTAGACGAAAGACAAAAAAAAGAGCCATAGCAAAAGCTACAGCTCTCTGGCTCCCCCTGTTGGACTCGAACCAACGACCCTGCGGTTAACAGCCGCATGCTCTACCAACTGAGCTATTGAGGAATGTTAAAAATGCTGGTACATTGCCGACATGAATTTTATCACAATCAGCTTACATATTATATCGCGAAAGCGCAGGACTTGTCAATAGATTTACAGCAAAAAAATCTTTCCATATTTTTTTGCATTTTTCGCTTTACAATTCTCTCTGAATATTATATACTGTTAAAGTCGCACAGGACAAAGCCGAATTGTGTAAAGGTAGCACGACAGACTCTGACTCTGTTTGTCTGGGTTCGAATCCTAGTCGGGCAACCACAAAGACCCTCGCCGTTTAAGATAGCAGCGAGGGTTTTTCTAACGGGATGTGGCTCAGCTTGGTAGAGCGCTGCGTTCGGGACGCAGAGGTCGCAGGTTCAAATCCTGTCGCATCGACTCCTTGGCAGGGGCGTCAGTTATCTGCTGGATAACTGAACAGAACCGGAATCAGTTATGGTTCCGGTTTTTTTTACATAAATTACGTT
>ERZ1027255.82-NODE-82-length-35802-cov-9.385655_pt1 | contig 35802 bp, 30 predicted proteins | sample MGYA00519261_ERZ1027255 | MGnify/ENA primary metagenome ERZ1027255 (study PRJEB26926, sample SAMN06164399) | human gut metagenome | biome: ENVO:00009003; feature: ENVO:2100002; material: ENVO:00002003 | host: Homo sapiens | place: USA | collected 2012 ...
GAGATGACGTCGAGTCTCGTGGGCTCGGAGATGTGTATAAGAGACAGCCATTGTACTATGCTTGCAAAAAGGCAATACTAAAATATATTGCCTTAGAGCAAAGCCTGTTACCACGGACTTTGCTCATTCTTGTATTTTTTATTGTATCTCATCTTTAAACGCCAAGATGTGAACCCCACGCAAGCCCCGAGAGTGTTGTTGAAAACATCGTCAAATTCACAAAGTCCTCTGCCTGTGATATACTGCGTTATCTCGATACCTGCCGAAAAGGCAAGGGACATAAGGAAAACTTTTTTGAACTTCGTGATACCGCAAGGATACGGAAGCAGAACACCAAAGGGGATAAACATTGCAATGTTTCCGAAAATCTGTACCAGCCAAAAATCCCGCAGATACTTGATGCTTATGTTCTCCAAAAGGTTTCGCACCTCCCAGAAGGGCACAAGTTCCGCCTGACGCTTGCCCCACTGTCTGTCTAAAAGTGTGAGCCAGAGGACGGCGAAGATGTACACTGCAAACAGCGATGTAAGTATTTTTCTCTTTTTACTCCACCGTAACGCTCTTTGCAAGATTTCTCGGCTTATCAACGTCATAGCCCTTTCCTACTGATACATAATATGACAAAAGCTGAAGCGGTACTACTGAAAGGCTTGCCGCAAAAAGGTTATCTATCCTTGGAGTGTAAACTGTGAAGTCAGCAACGTCCTCCATAGCATAGTTTCCATAGGTAGTAAGTCCGAAAAGCTTTGCTCCACGGCTCTTTACCTCGACCATATTGCTTATGGTCTTTTCATAAAGTGCAGACTGTGTTACCACGCTGAAAACGACAGTTCCGTCCTCGATAAGGCTGATAGGGCCATGCTTAAGCTCGCCTGCCGCATATGCTTCGGAATGGATATAGCTTATTTCTTTGAGTTTAAGGCTTCCCTCCATGCCTACTGCATAGTCGATACCTCTGCCGATAAAGAATGCGTCCTTTATGGTCACTACCTTTGAAGCAAACCACTGCAAGCGCTCCTTATCCTCGAGAATTTTCTCTATCTTTTCAGGGATAGTATTGATCTCCTCAACGAGCTGAGCAAATCTTTCGTCGGATATCTCCTCTCTTGCTTTTGCAAACTGCATTGCAAGGAGATATGCGGCAACGAGCTGACAGCTATAGGCTTTAGTTGTTGCGACTGATATTTCAGGGCCTGCGAGGGTATAGAAGACATTATCGGCTTCTCTTGCGATCGATGAGCCAACAACGTTTACGATACCGAGAGTTTTTACTCCTTTTTCTTTGCAAAGGCGGAGAGCTGCGAGGCTGTCGGCAGTTTCGCCTGACTGGCTTATGATGATAGCGAGGCTATTTTTTGCCAGCTTCATTTGTCTGTATCTGAACTCAGAAGCAAGCTCCACACGGACAGATAGTGAAGTCAGCTCTTCGATAACATACTGAGCCACCATACCAACATGGTAGGCAGAGCCGCAGGCAACTATATACACCTGCTGGATATTTTTCATATCCTCATCAGAGAGTCCGACGCTTTCAAAGCTAATATTTCCATCTGTAAGTACAGAATTGATAGTATCCTTTATCACCTTTGGCTGTTCGTGTATTTCTTTGAGCATAAAATGCTCATAGCCGCTTTTTTCTGCAGCTTCTGCGTCCCACTCGATAGTTTTCATTTCTTTCTGTATCTCTTCGCCATCGAGATTGTAGAAAGCAACTGCGCCCTTTGTAAGTTTTGCAAGCTCCATATTGCCTATATAGTAGACATTTCTTGTATACTTAAGAATTGCAGGGACGTCAGAGGCAAGGTAGCTTTCGCCGCCTGTAACGCCTATTATCATAGGGCTGTCTTTTCTTGCGGCATATATCTCACCGGGATAGTCCTTGAACATAACAGCGAGGGCATAAGAACCACGGATACGGACGAGAGCATGATTAAGTGCGTCAACAGGAGTACCCAGGTACTTTTTGTAATAATAGTCGATAAGCTTTACGGCAACCTCGGTATCAGTTTCAGACTTAAAGGTATATCCTTTTTTGATAAGCTTTTCACGAAGCTCCTGATAGTTTTCGATAATACCGTTATGTACGGCGATAACATTTTCATCGTCGCTGCAATGAGGGTGGGCGTTTACAGTTGACGGCTCGTCATGGGTAGCCCAACGGGTATGACCTATACCGCAGGCGCCTTTTACAGCTTTGCCGTCGTTAGTCATTTCCTTTAGGACTTTCAGCTTACCTTTAGCCTTTACGATCTCAGGCTCTGCGTCACCGTTTCTTACAGCGATACCGGCAGAGTCATAGCCTCTATACTCCAGCTTAGACAGGCCGTCCAAGAGGATCGGTGCTGCCTCGTTATTTCCAGTAAATCCAACAATTCCGCACATAACAGTGTCTCCTTTAAGTTTTATTTTTGTTGATGTAATCTTCTATAGCAGGTCTATTTGGAGGAAAAATATCCTCGGGCAGGTCGCAGATATCAATAAATTTAAGCTGCGACACCTCAGAAGCCTGCATTTTAAGCTCGCCTGTATACTCGTGGCAGGTGTAGACGATATCAACGTTTGACACCTTATCGCCGTTGGGGTAAGTATACTGCATTCTTTCACCTGAATAGACGCCAAGCAATTCGAGCTTTTGTGCTTTAAGACCTGTTTCCTCAAAAAGCTCTCTTTCGGCTGTTTGCTCAACAGACTCTCCAAGTTCCACCGAGCCGCCTGCATATCCCCAGCTTCCGCAGTCTGTTCTCTGCTGCATGAGCATTTGACCTGCTTCGTTTATTACTATTACGCTTGCTCCCACCTGCAGCAGAGGGGTGTGACCTAGGTGCTGGCGGAGGGATTTTATATATTCCGACATTACACAGGCTCCCCAAAAGTATCAGGGTGACTTGGATCAAATATCTCATTGCAGGTCATAACAGTAACAAGATCCTCAGTATCACTGAGATTGATAATGTTATGGGTCCAGCCAGGTATCATGTGGCCCTGCGAAAAAATCTCTGTAAATTCAACAACAGTGATAAAAAACGATATTGTGGAGCGGCTTGAAAAACAGCCGCTCATTTTTTTTACAGTATACAATAAATACCGTAATTTGTCAAGCTTCTTCAACAGTCAGTCTGCTGGAATGGAGCGCAGCGCAATGGAATCAGGCTGATTTTCAGCGGCTCGCTCAGCCAAGCCTGTCGGGGTACATGATCTCCAGCTCGCCAAGAACTCTGCCACAGTTTCTCAGCGGCAGAGTCCACTTCTTTGTAATCTCATGGGTTGCCAGATACAGAGCCTTCAGGAGCGCTGTATCGCTTGGAAATACGCTTCTCTGCTTGTTCAGACGGCGGTATCCGCTGTTAAGGCTTTCGATGGCGTTGGTGATGTAAATGACCTTTCTGACCTCCGCTGAAAACTTAAAAATCGGCGATATGACGTCCCAATTCTTGTACCAGCTTTTCATAGCATTGGGATAATCCTTTTCCCACTTCTCCGTCACACGCTCAAGCTGTTCAAGTGCAGCGTCCTCAGACGGCGCATGGTAAATTGTTTTCAGATCATTAGCAAATTCTTTCTTGTTTTTTTCGCCAACGTATTTCAGCGTATTTCGCACCTGATGAACGGTCCGATACCTGAAATATCCTTTTGACGCTTCATTACGACCTTTGGCTCAAATGTTCCGTCGCGATCCTGCGGTACTTCAATTTCCGTTTCTCCGAAGTTTCCACGTATTTTCTTGGTTTCTTACCATTTCGGTAGTCCGGATTGTCAGAATGCTCATAAGCGCCATATCCGAGATGTTCGTCCATTTCGGATTCAAGCATTTCCTGTATAGTGCCGCCAAGAAGATCTTTCAGAGCATCTTCTATATCCTTTGCTGACCGGATATCATACTCCTCTAGCAGCATTCCGATGATGTTCTTTTTTTCTTCGCTCATTGGTTCTCTTTTTCTTCTTCCCATAAAAAATCAGCCTCCTGTGTTATTTATATTTTACCACAGTTGACTGACTTTTTACAGACTTTTTTCAGATGGTCGCTGCGGCTCCTGCCTTTTTACAAGTTTTTGTTTTTATCTACTCTTATCTTTTTCAATTATATATTTTTTTAAATCTTTAAAAAAGCTTATAATCATAACTATCATAATTATTCCAATCGGAAACGCAGAAATGATACTTATACTTTGAATATTATTCATCGAACTTTCTGAAAAGACTAAAGCTATTGGGAGTACAATCAACAATAGACACCACAATAATTCGATTAATTTATGCGGCTGTTCATTTTCTCCTAGTTTTTTGTAACTATAACAAGCTGCAGTGTATGCAATGGAGTCAAATGATGTGGCATAAAATGCAATCATGCATAACACTGTAATTACTAAAATCACATTTGCCATCGGCATTGTATCTATAATATTAAGAATCAATCCGTAAAGGTCTCCATCCGCTACATATTGTGAAATAAAATCTGTTTTTTCGCTCACTTGAAGTCCTAAACCATAATTACCAAGTACCACAAAGCTGACTATTGTCGATCCTACACCAAATACATACCCGCCAAGAATCGTCTGTTTTATCGTTCTACCACGCGAAATATTACCTATAAAAAATGGAGCCGCAACAGACCAAACCATCCAATACGCCCAATAATAAATTGTCCAATCTTGCGGAAAATTACTAGTACGACCCGGATCTGTAAATGTACTTAATTCTATAAAATTCTGCAACATTTTCCCCAAACTTTGAAAACCATTTTCAATAATAAATTTTCCTTGTCCACCTATAAGTAAAACAATTAATAACAGTCCAAAGAAAAGATATATACAAAGTTTCGCCAAAAAACTAATTCCCTTAAATCCATGTAATACTGCATATGTATACACTGCACATGTAATGACTAAAATAATGACAGTAACTACGGTTCTGCTAATCGTTATTCCAAATAATTTTACGATGATTGCTGCTAAAAGTGGTGTTGCAACACTAAAAGTCGTTGCTGTTCCAGCAAGAAGAGCAAACAGCGCAAACAAGTCAATTATACGGCCTAAAATACCATCTGCATGCTTCCCTATGATTGGTCTGCATGCTTCAGAATATCTCTGGCGATTTATTTTTTTGACATGTAACATAAAACCAAATGCTACAGCAAGCACCAGATAAAACGCCCACGGAATAAAACTCCAATGAAAAAGTGGAAAAACACCTGCCCATTCAGCTACTGAACCCAGTTCTTCAATATGAGGATTTGTTGCATACATCACCCATTCAGCAAACGAATAGAATAAAATATCCGCTGCTAATCCGCAGGTGAACATCATACTGCCCCATCCAAAAAATGAATATCTTGGCTTTTCATTTGGCTCACCTAAGACTACATCCCCATATTTTGAAATAGCCAAATAAATTGAAACTATCAACACAGCAACGCCAATTATTAAATAATAAATTCCCACTGTATCACCAAAAAAATATCGAACCTTGCTTATAATAGTATTTGACTCATTTGGAAATGCAAATAACACACCAGCTAATGAAATGATAATAATAAACGGAGCCAATGTAATAAGCCAGTCTATTCTTTTGCTATTTAATTTATTCATCTATATTTCCTCCATTTTCTTCGAATCGTAATAATATTTATATTTTTTTCCAGCATTAAATGAAAATCCAGCTGCAGCATTGTTGCAATCCTTAAAGGACTTGATATCAATTATTCTATCTTCTGTAATATCTAATTTCTCTGCAATTTCTTTTATAATATTTGATCTGGTATTATTCACATATGTTTTATCAAACCCTCTCAATTCATCTAATGTATCAAACTCAAAAATAAAATCTGATGGATATTTACGAATTTTCATCCTAAGTTCATCAATATGCTCAATATAAATTGTTTCCCATAATTTATTGGCTGTTTCTGGTTGATTATATTCCCTCTCAAGAATTGATATAAATTCTCGGCTAAATTCGTCTGACCAAAATACATGTCCTAACATTATCCATGAATCTTCACCGCCTACAACAACTTTTTTAATTATGCCATCACTTTCACTAATACACCACTCTTCAGTGCGTCCATCTGCAAATATAGCCGAATAATAACTATCATCTACTTCTTTTTCGAATGGATTGGTCAAGAAGTAATTGTCAGATGAACATATGTAACTATTTTTCAAATATTTTTTTACAGCATGTATGCTAGAATTGTTATTGCGAGTCAAATATTCTGAATTGTAAATTAGTGTGACACCATATTTTTCTTTCAGATAATCAAATTGCTCTGACATATAACCTGTTACTATTATTACGTCAGTAATCCCGGCTTCTTGAAGCTGTTTAATCTGTCGTTCTATCAAAATCTCTCCACGCACTTCAATTAGTGCTTTAGGTTTTTCAAAAGAGAGTGGTGCAAACCGACTAGCCGTGCCTGCAGCCATAATAATTGCATTATCTACTTTCATTTTCAATCATCTCCTCCTTAAAAAACTTATAGTAATCTTTAGCGAATCGATATTGGCGTAATGAATATTCACCGAATTCCACACCAAGATTTCTTTTATATTCACACCAATTACTCCAAAGCAATCCACAAGCTGCAATGTAGCAATATATTTTTAATCTTGTCTCCTTATCGCATTTATTTTCAAAATAAATATTGATAAGTCTATCAACCTGACGTTTATTATATAAAGCATAAATGCAAAACATCGCTATATCAACATGCGGATCTTGCATGCCAGCATATTCCCAGTCGATCAAACGGATATCTTCCTTCCCAGATGTTTCTTCCGTAAAAAGGAAGTTATCAGGAACCGCATCAATATGTGTTAGAACCTTCTCCTGTACATGCGAATCAATATAATCTCGAAGACTCAACACATTTTCTTTTGTCTTCTGATAGTCCTTATAAACAGATGAATTGCCATTCCAAAGGCTCTCATAAAAATCAATCTGAGCAAAGATATCAAACGTATGATCAACTGAAAGTTTTAGTTGATGAAAGGCACGAAGTTTTGCCATGCACTTTTTAAGATCATCGACATTCAGTGGATCACATACTCTGGCTCCTTCCATAAATTCTGTGATTTTATAACCATTTTCAGGATTAATGTATGCAATATTATCACAGATGTTTTTACTTGCGATTATATGATACACGGCTGCTTCTTCCTTGCGGTTGATTAACTGATCTGTGCCCTCTCCCGGTATACGCATAATATATTTTTTGTTTTTGCAGCTAAAAAGAAATGAACGATTTGTCATTCCCTTTTTCAATACTGTAATCTGTGAAATCTCTTCAGCCTTTACATCAAAGTTCTTACAAATGACCTCAATTGCATCTGTTTTCAGTTGATTGGAGGCACTATCCAATTCTCGCAGTTGTTCATAAGTATTAATTTCCACTACGTCCGTTGCATGCACCACCCTTGCATCAACAATCATTTTGTTCTTGTTGTAAAGTGCCTTTTCCCAAAATGAATTATCATATTTTCGATTTTGACAAAGTGTTTCTATGCGCTCCTTTACTACATTAGCATCTTTCTTCACAAGATAGCAGATTCCAACCATTGAATTACCTCCCACATTACCTGTAGTAGATACCAACTCCATCTTCCGATTCACGCGAACGTCACTTTCACTGTCAACCAAGTCGCTGACCATATACCAAGAGTACAACTCATGTCGGCGGAATGGATTAAGATCACACCAAATATCACAAGGAATCACATATGCATTTTCTAGTCTATCAGCTACCAGTTTCAACGAATGGAGATTATTTTTTGAAGCATACTCTTTATTTACAACAAGTTCTACTTCATACTCATCAATTAGATACTCATACTGCTCCTTCATAAAACCAACAATAATGTATATTTCTTTTATGTCAACTTCTTGAAGTTGCTTAATCAACCTTTCGATTAATGTCTCACCATTCACTTCTAATAAACCTTTAGAGACTTCTGTGTTAATTGGCACCATACGCATGCCAAAACCGGCCGCGAGAATAATTGCACGTTTAGGGGCATTCAGTTTAAATTCATCAGTAGCTTTTTGTGTAAGTTGTACTTCCTCATCTAAATATCCAGTCTTAATAAGTTCCTTAATAGAACGATTTACTACACCTAAAGAATGCCTGGACTCTTCTGATAGAATTCTCTGATTTATAAATGGTTCTGTTATAAGCGTCTTTAAAATATCGCTTTCTTGTTTATTCATCTATTTATTTCTCTCCTTTTTCATGAAATTGTTGGTTTAGCTTTTTGTGAACACTGCCATATAATAAGAAGTTAGCGTTCTGCTAACCTTCCTATTTTTTTCATCAAACTAACCCTGCGTTAAGCATTTTCCATAAATTTCAAGTAATTAAAATGTGTCATTACTTCACGTATTCTTGTGTCCAAATCTGGTATATTCATATAATCCTTATAAACAAGAGTAAGCAATTCTGCATACTGTTTCGGAATACGAAATGTCCCATCAACTGTATGGAAAAGTTCTGTTTCCTCAAATAGAATTCTTGGAAATTCATACCAATCAGCAAACACATCGGCAGACACAAGATAATCTGACTTGTCAATCGGATACATTTGGCATAGTTTTTCATACTCATTTTTCAAATCTTCTATTTTTTTCATAGAATATTTCATTTTATCCAGCATTAAGCGAATGTATTTTTTCACATTTCCTCCTGCTTCTTCTTTACAATTAACAAGTTTACAATACCGTGTATGTGCTGTCCTTTTTATTTGTTCAATATGTAGCTTCCGTTCTTCTACAGAATTCGGTGTTCCAACATAATAAAATACATCCACATGCAGAGCTTCACTTCTGTATCCTTTTGGCGCCAACCTCATAATGACATGTCTGCATTTTTGATTAACTTCTGGACAATAAAAATAGTATTTATCATCAAGTTCTTTTTTTAATGTCTCAATTAATCTCTCCTTGTCTTTGAATGCTACAAACACATCTATGTCGTAATCCCAAGGAATTTGGCCATTATCTCGAATTGCACCTAAAAGAGAGCCATATGCTAGCTCATATTCTATATTACTCTTTTCACACACTCGGTGAAATTCAACAAGTGTGTCCATGGTAATTTTTTGATATTTCCGGAATTCTTTGTAAATTTCCTCAAAGTTATCCGGACACAGCGGACTACTAAGTACCTCTTTTAAAAATTCTTCCGATGTCATTTTTTCTTCCTCTTTTCTTTAAAATTAGCTAACAGCACCATTGCTGATTCTCTATTCATCACAAATATCATTATCACATACAAAAAGGCCACTACAATTTTATATCCAAAATTAAAAATACTGAATGTTGTTTGATACTTCATAATGCTCAATATCAATCCCATAAAAATAAATAGCTCTATTATTACAAAATTAATAACAAAATCTCGAATCCTCAACCCTACATCTTCGTATTTTCGGCTAATAGCAACTACAATTATCACTCTAACAAGCATCGCAATTGCATCCGCCAAAATCGATCCATATACGCTCCAAATCGGAATAAATATTGCAGATAACAAAATGTTTAACACACTGCCAGTCAATGTTGCTATGAACAACTTTCTTGATGCTTCTTTATAATAGAATAGTATTTCTACATAAAAATAGTATGTAGTCTTAATGGCGAATACACTTACGATCATAGGAACATACATCCATGCTCCCACGTAACTTTTTTGCAAGAAAAGTACAATATAGTCTTGTGCAAACAATGATATACCAACGAAGAATAAGCCGATCACCGCGATTAATAGTTTTACATTTTGTCTGATTGTTTTTTTATATTTGTTCTCTTTATTATGTAATCTCTCGTATAACCACGGTCCATAAGCACTATCTACATAACACTGAATCGTATCAGCAATATTTCCAAACTGAGTCGCGACGCTGTAAACTCCTAAATCTGCTAATGAACCCACATCTGAAATCAATAATTTTGATACAAATAGAGCTATTTGTGTTGAAAGATTGTGTGGCATGATCGGTATGGAATACTTTAATGCATCCTTTAAAAGTTTTAAGTCCATACAGAACTTAATTGTATGAGTCACGCTCATTTCAATCACAAAATACGCTGTATATAGCACATATGCAATTAAGGATGCGAGAAGCGTTCCAAGCGCCCCCATCTTAAGACCAACTACAAAGAATATGTTTAATGCTACTGATACAAAAAAATAAATTATACTACATATAGAGCTTTTCAATGCCCTTTGTTGGCTTCGTAAAATATTATCAAAAATTGTATATTCGCAGTTGAAAATCAGAGAAATTAAGGCTACTAATATAAGCGGATAATAATCTATACCTGAAAACAAATATTTCGATGTAAATTGTCTAAATATGGTTAATACAACAGCAAATGCTGTACCCGAAAAAAATACAAATAAAGATATTGTTCCATAGAATCTCTTTAGCTTTTCTGGTTCTTCTTTTAAATCCACGTAAAACCGCATAACAGCTGAAAACAGCGAAAAAGCAACAATAAAGCTTGCTGTCGAGATAAAACTTGTTATTACGCTGTTAATACCATAATCTTCTGTTGTCAGATAGACGGTATATAAAGGTAGCAAGAAAAAGCTAAAGCACTTCAACAGCAATCCACTGCAAGAATATATGATTGAATTAATTAAAACCTTTCTTCCCGATGAAGACTTATTTTCCATACGTTTCTGTCCTCGTTTCACTAGGCACCTTCAAGAGCTACCTGTTTTTTTGTTCTAATATCTTATATATACCTTGATTACAAAGGAACGTAGCAACAAAAAGAGTAGCACCTTCCTTTTTTCGCGTATAATGCGTTCATCACAAACAACACCACCATAACATAAAGTATCTGCAGTATTCAAGGTTCATTCGAGCCTTTATTCTTTCGCTCATTTTTTATATGTCATCTGACACTATCTTCCATTATCCCATCAATGCTATAAACACAAGGGAAGCTCGAATTCTACTCCTTTATTCCGTTCATGTATACTTCTCTGTGTGCTTCACACTCAACAAAATTTATTAAAAATCGACGATTTTTCTTTAGTTTTCTGTCTAAATACCAAGGCATCAATTTATGTCTTAACAACTTATTTACAACTCGAAATGCAAAAGATGTTGCTATTGGATCCCCTGTTTTTAAGTATAATTCTCGTACTTGAAGAGCAAACGCCCGATACTGTTTTTCAATAAAATCTTCCTTCTTTATTTCTTCAGAACGTTGCATCATTTCAGTTAGAATTTTTGTTGCATCATCCTCTACCGCAAGTCGTACACCCTTCCCATTTTTCCGAAGAGGAATATACTCAATCTTTTTTGTGTTAGTATCTACACTTACAAGTACAGATGTCTGCCAAAATTCACTCTCGGAGTGGTCAAACAGAAAATTTCCTTGGCCATAGACAATCGTTCCCTCTTGCCACTTTTCCTCACAACCAATGCAATGAGTGTGCTGACAAATAACAAGGTCAGCTCCCTTCTCAACAATTTTTCTGCAAGTTTTCTGAAGGTTTGGAGAAGGATAACGATAATGTTCTTTACCACCATGATAAAGGCAAATTACATAATCGCATTGTGCTCTCAACGCTACAATATGATCAAGACTTTCAAGAGGATCAAAAGGGTTTGCCCCTGCCTGCTTCGCACTAACAATAGAGAACTCATGCTCGGCACAACAGTAGATGCCAATTTTCTTGCCCTCCATTTCCACGATATGCGGTTTTGCTGCTTCTGCATGTGTATGTCCAACACCCGCATATGAAATCTTATTTTTGTCAAGTTGTTCCGTCGTAGACCATAAGCCTTGTTCCCCTTGATCTAATATGTGGTTATTGGCAAGAGTTAAAAAATTAATGCCAAGTTGTTTCAATCCAGCTACAGATTTTACAGAAGCAATCAAATTAGGACCAGCTTTTTCAATCGGCTTAGATTTATCTGTCAATGGTACTTCAAGATTGAAAACTCGATAATCTGCTTTTTTTAACAACTCAAACAGTCTACTATCAATGATTTTCTCCATCTGTTCTTCTTCAAAATATTGTTGATTTGATAAAGTAGGTACAATATCTGCACCAATTAATATTCTCATGTCTATTCCCTCCCTGGCAAATGTATCCATTTACCAAATTTATAGTCCCATTCATCAGGTTCAAATTCTCCAAATCCCGATGCTGGGTATAAAGTAAGCTCGCCAAAATATAATTTCATGTCTATTTCATAAAAATCCACACGCAAAAATGGAATATTTTGTGATAATCTGTAAGTCAAGTTCTTCATCTGTTCAAAATTTACAGGTTTCGATATTACAGTATTTGAATTCGGATGTCCTGGTCTTTTTATCGGTACTTGATTCCACTGTTCGTCAAAGAAATCCTCTATTAGACCACCATCTGAAAACCGTTCACTACAGACGAGAGTAACCTTAGGTTCGCCGTTGAAGCAAAACACCTTATAATCGTTAAGTGCAAAATTTTTCTTTTTATTTTGTAGCCTTATTACAAATTCACGAATTAGAAAGATGTACCCCCCATTGAATCGGGCAATTTTATCCATTTTCCAAGTTTGTAATCCCATTTTTCATCTGTAAATTCACCCCAACCAGAAGCAGGGAAAAAGGTCAATTCTCCAAAATAAATCTTTCCGTTCACATCATAGAAATCTACACGCAGAAACGGTATGTTTGTACTCAACTTTTCTGCTAATTGCAACATCTTCTCCTTATTATCTGGAAGTACAATCACCTTCTCCTTATTTGGAGGGCATATCTTTTCACCGAGATCAAGCAAATTTCCCTGTGGATCATAATAGTTTGCTCGATGTTCGATAAAACGATCAAAATCAACTTTTAAGCATTTACATACTCCACCAAAGCAAAAGAATTTATAATCTCGCAGTTCAGAAACTGATTCATCTACCATATACTTTTCGGCTATGATTCTCGGCTTTACTGCCTTATATGGCCATTCTCTTCCGAAATAATAAAAACGTCTTGTTAACGCTTTGTTTATCTTTTCACGTGCCTTTGCGATGTCAAGTTTGCTTTTATCTTTGCATATAACAAGTCCTCCACTATCGTGGGTACACTTTAGAACGAACTGATTTGGCAACAAATCGAAATCGATATCATCAAAATTATCCCAGACTCCCAATGTTGGAATAATATACTCTTCTCCAATCTTTTCTGCTATATATTTCTTAACCTCATATTTATCAACCATTGTTGTATATTCTGTCTTACGGTCATTTAGTTTAAGCCATTGAAGTTTCTCATTAAATGTTTGCGGATTTTTGAGATCAAGTTTTCTGCCAAAAATCAACCTATAAATTAATTTCAAATACGCCGTATCTGACATTCTTTGTAACATATCTGCTTTTGTTATATTATCCGCAATGGCCTTCTGAAATCCTCTTTTATCTTCCTTTTTAGTTATAAGAGCGTAAGCTGTCTTTAATTTACTCATCTATGTGCCTTCTTTCATATCTAGGTTCTTTTAACATTGTACAGGCAAAGAAAAGCATAATTTGCGTTGCAGTTTCTGTATAATTCACAGCACCATATTCAAACACAAGCATTGAAAATACTATCCCAATAACAAATGCTCGAATTTCAGGAGCATAATTATTCTTTCCTTTCCAGGCAACATAAAACAATTTCCAATAGAACCAATAGTATATAGCAAATCCTATGATTCCAAGATCATATAAAAGTTCTATATAATTATTATGAGAATAATAGAAATGCCCAGTTATCAACCTGTTGTAATGTTTAAAGCTGTCAAAACCATAGCCCCAAATCGGACTATCCAGCCACCTATTAAATCCTATCTCAATCATAGTTGCTCTTATTTCTGCTGATTTTCCTGAGATACTGTGCCCTGTTCGTATGAAGGAGAACAAACTCTCCATTCGTTCGCCAATCACTGCATAAAACATGGGAACATTCATAATCAAATAATAACCTGCAATAACTATTGCAACAACAACCCCCGTATACTTCACCAGGTGTTTCCTTCCATGACTATCTCTCTTGAAAATCAAAAGAATATATAAGAAAACAGCGGGAATAATAATAAATTTTCTTCCACCAGACAAAAACATTCCATAATACGATGCAACTAAGCACAGAGTAAGAACTATTTTATGTATTATCTTATTCTCAGAATACACGAGCAACCATATTGCATACAATGCAGTCTTCATCAACAAGGTAGCTAATATGTTTGAATTTCCAAACAAATCCTCCCCAAATCTATTTGATGTAGAAAAACCAGTTAAATTTCCCCTTGCAAACAAAATGAAAATCAAAACTCCACCGCTCAAAACGTTTGCCCAACTAATTTTCTTTATATCATTAATGTTAATATCATACTGTGAGAGAAACAGTATCAAAATGAAATTAACGATAAGAAGATAAAATTCACTATTAGACAGAAAGTCCTTCTCAGGCGAATAAAGCATAGTGAATACGCAAAATGCTATAAAGACAAGCATCCACTTTATCATCCGATCTATCTTAAGCTTTTTATTTAATAAAATGTATAATACAGAATATCCTAAAAAAAGATATAGGGTTAACGAGCCAATTGAACTTGAGAGCACCATATCATTCGCAAGTGATGATATAAATACATAAAGACAAAACAGTGCTACTCCGACGCTTCTTCCGCTAAGAGCCATTCTACGGTTGAATACCCTTTCATTTAATTGTATTTGATTCATGAACAAACACCTTATTTCAACTATATTTCCATCTGATTTCATTATCAGTCTTCTTGATTTATTGCGCCGCTTTCAGAAACTCATCATAGCCCTCATGTTTACCTACATAATTTCTCAATATAGTCTTCCCACAGATCTATAATCCTGCTCGGCTCAAATCTATTTACAACATCTCGTGCGTTATTACCACATTTTTGTGCTAATTCAGGATTATCAGCAAATTCGCACATAGCCCCCGCCAGAGCATCAACATCGCCCATTGGTGCCAACAAGCCATTCTCATGATCTGCGATTAACAATCTTGCTCCTCCGGGAGTATGATTCGTAGAAACACAAGGCAAACCAACAGCCATCGCCTCAAGAAGTGAATTAGATATTCCCTCATAGTCAGAAGTTATAAGAAACATTCCTGCATCGGAAATATCTTGCATTGGTGTTCTTGTCACTCCCATAAACTTAACCTGATCTTGGATGTTCAAATCAGCACACCACTGTCTTACCAAATTTTCATCATCGCCTGATCCGTATATTTTCAAAGTGTATTCAGGATGTTTTTTCGAGAAAATACTAAATGCCTGCAACATAACATCTAACCGCTTCTGCTTGTTATCAATCCTACCAACGGACACCACTGTCTTCTCATGCTCTTCATATGGCACATTAGGCACGGTTCCTTTAATAAAAATAGGATTAGGAATTACGCTTCCGCGTTTCTGCAGTCTTTTTCCATAGTAATCCTTTGCACCATTTGTCTGAAATACGCCACCACTTGCACTATCAATAATTAGCTTAAGGATTCTGTCCTTAAAAGTATTTGGCAAAGTTATTGCCGGATCACCTCGTTCTGATATTATAGACGGTATCTTAAGCGTTTTACCGACTAGAGTTGCATACATGTTTGGAAAATTCGTAAAGCCTATTAGAACATCAGCATGAAACTCCTTCGCGTATTGTGCAACTGCCTTTATTTCTGCTTTTCGTTTTTTTTGTTGAACCTTATCTTTCACATTGAATACATCTATGTGCTCATCTATATTTTGTTTATATACATTGACATATTCAGGAACGGCTCCAAGGTTTACAATGGCACAGATATGACCACGTTCGGACAAAGAATTGGCCACGAAAGTGAGCATTTTCTCTGCTCCGCCAAACCCTATACTATTTGTGATAAATATAATTCGTAACATGTCACTCTCCATTTCTCTTCATTTAAAAGATTGCATTTCCAAATTTTTTATATAATTCAATTACAGTTCTCAGACGAATCCTCTGTAACGACTTTGCGTTATCTTTTGCCTGAGAAAGTAAATCATTCGTTCGCTGCTTCCAATTCGGCACATGTTTCAAATGCCGCCAACAACGAGCTTTATATGCCATGTAAAGAATGGGCTTTACCATTTTCGGGTAGATTGCGCTCTTAATCACATATTGTAACACACATTCATTTATAAATAACGTATGATTTTTTTCATCACTGCAATTCCACTTGTTCACCTTTGGATTATGAATGATTCTAATTGCAGAACAGAACACGTTTTTACAACCTGCATCTACCACATACAGAGACGGAGGAATTTCTTCATAGCCATACCTATTTGAGAAATAAGGTGCTTCTTTGAAAAAATCTCGTCTCAAAAAATGGGAACCACCACAGAACATTTTACATTCATACAGATCATCCTCCAGTTTCACCGAAGTTCTATCTAGTCTATCACTCTTCCATGCAGTATCATATATCTGTGTCGTAAGCGTGACAATACCTGTATTCTTATCGAGTATGTCAAGTGCATATAAAAAAAATTTCTTGCAATGTTCGTCTATGACTGCATCGTCATCCAATGAGTAATAATATAATCCACGGGACTTTGAAAATGCGTAATTACGCCCTCTTCCGCAACCAATATTCTCTGGAAGCTTTTCGTAATAATATTCGTATCCACTGTTCGTTAAAATCTCCCTTACAACCTTTTCTGTGTTGTCTGTAGAAGCATTGTCAATCACTACAAATTCTGTTTCATTTGGCAAATCAGTTCTCAAGCAGCTGTACAAAGCTTCTGCCAGCTGTTCTTCACGATTCATCGTAACAATTCCAATTGTAAGTTTCTTTCCCATTAATTTATTCACCTCGATAGCAATTTTTTAACTGCTATCAAGCAGGCAATTCAAACAGGAAAGTTTACAAAATAGATGAGCCAAAATCCATAAACATTTTTACAAATGTACTAAATTTGATACTCTCCATCCGATTACACATCTGCATAGTATTGGAAACAATATCTGAAAGTTGTTTTCTAATACTTTTCGTTTGCTGCAAATACTTTTTACAACGTTGTTTATATGCTAACAACGTAAGTGGTGTGCAGATTATCGGATACATCTTTCGTTTGATTGCATATGGAACCCCACACTCAATGATAAGATACTCCATGTTCTTATCACTTGCACGAACCCATTTATTGACAGCAGGTTTGTGAATCGCAATCAAATCGGGACAAAATGCATTTATCACTCCGGCATCCATGGCCATCAGCGATGGTGGAAGTTCCTCATATCCATACTTATTTGACAAATACGGTGAAGTGTCAAAAAAAATTTTTCGCAAGAAATGGGAACCTCCGCAGAACATCTTGCATCTATACACCCCTAGATAGATTTCTTTCCCACATATAGCCTGTCGATTTGCCTGCCATGCTGTGTCATATATCTGTGTGGCTAATGTTGCAATATTTTGATGTCCGTCCAATATTTCAATTGCTTTCACGAAAAAGTCTGGATCGTTCTCGAAATCTACAACGGCATCGTCATCCATACCGTAGATGTACTCACCCGTGGATTTCTCAAAACAAAGGGTTCTCCCCCCCCCGCTCCAATATTGGACTCAGTTTTATAATATACATAAGGAAAGCCGGATGAATCAAGAATTGACTTCACCACGGTTTCCGTATTATCTGTTGATGCGTTGTTGATGACAACAAACTCTGTTTCATTCGGCAAATTTGACTGTAAGCAACTTTGAATTGCTTCTGCGACTTGTCGTTCTCTATTCATGGTAACAAGACCAATAGTAAGTTTCATTTCCGCACTAACCTCCATTTTTATAATTTTTCAGCATCTCACAAGATTTCGTATTATTTTCCTAATTCTATAACTTAGATGTCAGACATTGGATGACATTTTCTGCTCTGTATTTTTCTGCTTCTTTTAAACAATCTGACTTCTTGGAAAGAAGCAGATCCGAATTGTTTCCTACACTTATGAGTGTAGTGACAAAAGCATGGTTATCATGAACTGGATACACGTATCCAGTTTTCTCATTCACGATCTCTGGATTATACCGCCAATCACTTGCGATTACAGGAACACCTGCAGCCATCGCATCCAAAAGTGTCCCCGCAAAACCCTCTCCTTCATAATACGTTGGAAAAAGTAGGGCGAAATAATTTTTCAACACCTCGACACTTTTATCAAAAGGAACAAATTCGCCATACTTAATGTACAATGGAAATGTACTCTTTAGCTCATTAAACCATTCCGTTTGTGCTGAATCCACTTGGCCGTAAATATCCAAAGTGTAAACTATTCTGCCAAAGTGCTCGTTTACTGTCTTCACGGCATTTACAGCATCTTCTATTCCTTTTTCCTTCATGACACGGGAAAATGTACAGAGTCGATACGGCTCTGTATGATGGTAAACAAGTTCCGATTCTTTCAGAATATTCAAATCTTTAAAGTTTGGCATCACATACACATCGTTGAATCCCTGTGCTTCTAATGCCTTTCTCATAGTATTGGTTTCCACATAGATACCATCAAATGACATCAACGCTTTAGTCAATTTTTTTCGCTTCTTCAAAAACTCTGGAAGCCATCCGCCGATTACAACGTAATGTAATCTTCTATTTTTGAAAAAGAGCCTAAAAAATGATAACAGGGGTACATATACCCTTAATCCATTTTGTGCTGGAAAAATTAAAATATTTCTGCTGCTTTTTAACGCATAAAAAGATTGAAATGGTGCTTTTAGAAACGTTTTCCATCCACCGCGTGTATCTATTTTCAAAACCTGTTTCCGTCCGAGCCTTCTTTGCAATTCTTCAGTGATGATTTTAGTTTTTACAGTCTGTCCATTCAGAAGGGTTTCTCCCCTTCCAAAGTGTCCAAGTACGCTTACCTTTGCAATCACAAAGTCACCCCTTTACATATCTGATTTTCTTCAGAACACCCCAGAAGAGATTTCTAAGAGTAAAAATAGCTGAAACGAGTGCGCTCCTCTTTTCTGCCTCATGAAAAAGCCTATAATGCCAACCAATCATTGTCTTGATACTATGTGTACTTACACTGCCAACACGGCCTTTTCTATATTGTCCTAAGCACTCATCAAGCAAATAACAATCAGCCTTTTTGCAAACTTTTAGCCACATGGCATAATCATTATTCTTCTTTATATCGGATATTTGGATAAGACCAACCTTTGTTGCATCGTACATTACCGTCAAACATCCCGGCCAACAATAATTATACATACCTATTCTAGTAATCTTTTTAGGACCAGTTACAAAAGTCCCCGTTCTGTTTCCCTCTGCATTAATCTCTTCATAATCAGTGTATGAAAAGAAATAACCTTTTTCTTTCATAAAGCATATTTGCTTTTCAAGCTTTTCTGGCATCCAAAGATCATCAGAATCAAGAAATGCAATCCACTGACCCTTTGCTTCTCTCAAGGCTCTATTCCTGCTAACTGCAGCGCCAGAATTTTGTTCATTCTTCAGATAATTGATTCGTTTATCAGTAAGATAATTTTTTACAACCTCATCGGTATTATCTGTGGAACAATCATCAACGATAAGAAGTTCCCAATTCGTATACGTCTGATCCAAAACAGATTTAATTGTTTTCTCTATATACTGTGCTGTGTTATATGATGGCATGATTATTGAAACCAAATTTGGTATTCTATCATTTTCGTCGTCACCATTCAATATCATTTTTGCTTTATTTTGATTCATCATATATTCTTTTGAAGATACCTTCCCCATCCTCAGCAAATAATCCCCAAAATCCTCAGCAGTCGCCATATCTTCCTGAGTGATACCCTCTTGCTTTATAAACGCTTTCTTCACAGTATCAAATATGATCTTGACATCACCCGCAAAGCTTACATTCTGAATGTATTTTCTATCCCATTCAAGCTTTTCTTCCCATGAAATGCCGTTACGACCATTTACCTGAGCCAAGCCTGACAAACCTGGTTTTGCAGTATGTCTTGCTCGTTGTTCTTTCGTCATAAAGGTCATATCTCTGACTAATTGTGGACGTGGACCAATTACAGACATTGTACCATTTAGAATATTTAATGCCTCCGGAAGTTCGTCAAGACTTGTATTTCTCAGCCACTTGCCAAACTTAGTGAGCCTTACATCATCAGGAAGAAGCTCGCCATTTTCGTCACGTTCATCAGTCATGGTACGGAACTTGTACATTTTAAATACAGTTTCCTTACCATCTTTACCAATCAGGCCAGGACGATCCTGAGTAAATAGAACCGGACTTCCCAATTTCAGTTTAACAAGCGCTGCAACGCCCAAATATAGCGGAGAAAAAACAACTATAGCAGCCGTAGCGCAGGCTATATCGAGTATTCTCTTGCCATACTTCTCATAGAAGCCCATTTTTCTTTTTTCAATAGGTTCTATCATATCTGCTTCATATGTAGTTTTCTCAGATTTTTTCTTCATAACATGAGCCGCAATTGCAGAAGCACCCACAACAGCGCCCGTAAGCAAAGCAAACTTCTTACCCTTTTTCAAACTGCCTCTCCTTACTCAAAACAACTCCTAATAACTCGAATAATTCTCTCCTGCTGTTCCTCAGTCATCTTATTATCGCTAGGCAGGCAAGCGCCTCTGTCAAAGATATCAGCGCCTACATCTTCTGCACCGCCTGCAATATAAGCATTTGTGCGGCATCTGATACTGCCGTTGCGACCAACGCACTCGTGCATTCTGTACATAGGCTGCATGTGCATTGGCTTCCATATTGGTCTTCCCTCTGCATTTATGCTTGCTATCGCTTCCAAAATTTCAGTAGGACAAGTCTTGCCGGCTTCTTTGATGTACAAAGCCTCGCTGTCATTTCTGACCTGCTTGCACATTGCATCTTTATCTATGATAAGTGCAGACAGCCAATAATTCGGCTCTGTACCCTCAACGATAGGATTCATTTTAACAGGAAGTCCTTTAAGACCCTCTTTGTATCTCTCGTATATTGCTTTTTTCTGCGCAATATGCTCCTCAAGATGCGGATACTGACCACGAACGACTCCTGCAATAACATTTGACATACGATAGTTGTACCCGACCTCTTCATGCTGATACCATGCCGCATTCTCACGAGCCTGCGTTGACCACTTACGAGCCTTGTTTGCATCTTCAAGGCTGTTCGTCAGCAAACATCCGCCGCTAGAACCTGTTATTATCTTATTGCCATTGTAGCTTACAGCACTGTAATCGCCAAAACTTCCGCACTGTCTGCCGTCAATGGTAGCACCCATAGCCTCAGCAGCGTCCTCGATCAAAAGCGCACCATGCTTCTCGCATATTCTCTTGATCTCGTCCATTCTTCCAGGAAAACCGTATAACTCAGCGCTTACTACCAGCTTGACTTCAGGATACATCTCAAAAGCCTTTTCAAGCGCCACAGGATCCATGTTCCAAGTATCTCTGTCAGTGTCGATAAAAACAGGGATACCGCCCTCGTAAACAACTGGGTTGAGAGTAGCGTCAAATGTCATGTCGCTGCAAAAAACTCTTCTGCCCTCAAGAGCGCCATGAGATATAGCAGGCTTGCCATAAAGCCTCTCGCCAGCAAGCTTACAGCACAAGTGAAGCGCAGCCGTGCAGCATGAAAGTCCAACAGCATACTTGACTTCAGACTTCTCCGCCGCTATCTTCTCGACCTCATTTATATTCTTACCGACTGTAGACATCCAGTTGGTATTATAAGCCTCAGTAACATATTCAAGCTCCTCACCATGCATTGTAGGTGACGCAAGCCATACTTTTTGTTTAAAGGGTTCCTGATCATCTTTGTTATTGTACATAAATCAAGCTCCTAGCTAATTAATCTCTTCCATACAGATCTCTAGTATAGACCTTATCCCTAACATCATCAAGACAGCTGTCATATCTGTTAGCAACAATAGACTGGCTCATTGACTTGAATTTTTCCAAGTCGTTTACCACCCTGCTGCCAAAGAACGTATCTCCGTCCTCAAGAGTCGGCTCATAAATTATAACCGTAGCACCCTTTGCCTTGATACGCTTCATAACGCCCTGGATACTGCTCTGACGGAAATTATCTGAGTTGGACTTCATTGTAAGCCTATAAACGCCTATAATAACGTCCTTTTCTCTATCCTTATCCCAATTACTGCTTCCGGTATAATAGCCTGCAAGCTCAAGCACCTTATCCGCAATGAAATCTTTTCTAGTCCTATTGCTTTCAACAATAGCAGACATCATGTTCTGTGGAACATCTTCATAGTTTGCAAGCAGCTGCTTTGTATCCTTTGGCAGGCAATATCCGCCATAACCAAAGCTTGGATTGTTGTAGTGACTACCAATTCTAGGATCAAGGCAAACACCATTTATAATATCCTGTGTATTAAGTCCCTTTACCTCTGCATAAGTATCAAGCTCATTAAAATAAGAAACTCTAAGCGCAAGATAAGTATTAGCAAACAGCTTAACAGCCTCAGCCTCGGTAAATCCCATAAAGAGCGTGTCGATATCTTCCTTTATCGCACCCTCCTGCAAAAGCTTTGCAAAAAGCTCTGCCTTTTCTCTTGTATCATCATCACAGCTTACAATAATTCTGCTTGGATATAGATTATCATAAAGCGCCTTTGACTCACGAAGAAACTCAGGGCTGAAAATGATCTTGTCAGTATTATACTTTTTCCTTACAGACTTTGTGTAGCCAACCGGGATAGTACTCTTTATGACCATGATAGCATCAGGATTGACTTTCATAACAAGCTCTATAACTGCTTCTACAGCCGAAGTATCAAAGAAATTCTTCTTGCTGTCATAGTTAGTCGGTGCTGCAATTATTACGAACTCTGCGTCCTTGTATGCAGCTTCACCGTCAAGTGTCGCTGTCAGATCAAGCTCTTTTTCAGCAAGATACTTTTCAATATAATCGTCCTGAATTGGTGACTTTTTGTTATTGATAAGCTCAACCTTTTCAGGGATAATGTCAACAGCCGTTACATGATTGTGCTGTGCAAGCAATACTGCAAGCGACAATCCAACATAACCTGTTCCTGCTACTGCTATCTTTCTGTTCATTTTCTTAGCCTTCCTTATACTTTATAAAACTCTTTATACCACTGAGCAAACTTTCTCAGACCTTCTCTGAGAGGTGTGCTCGGTTTAAATCCATAATCCCTTTCCAATGGCTCTGTGTCTGCATAAGTAATAGGCACATCGCCTGGTTGCATCGGAACTAACTTTTTGTGACTTTCAAAATCATAATCAGCAGGAAGAACACCCGCATTTATAAGTTCCTGCTGTAAAATATCAACAAAATCAAGAAGATTTTCAGGATTTTGATTTCCTATGTTATAAACAGCATAAGGCGGTAATGGCAAGCCGTCCTCACCATTTTTTCTTTCTGGAGCGCCTTGCATTACTCTCTTAACGCCCTCAACTATATCATCAACGTATGTGAAATCTCGTTTGCAATTTCCGTAATTGAAAATCTGGATAGTTTCACCCTTAAGAAGCTTGTTTGTGAATCCAAAATAAGCCATATCCGGTCTGCCTGCCGGGCCATAAACTGTAAAGAAACGAAGCCCCGTTGCTGGGATATTATACAACTTGCAGTAAGCATGAGCCATAAGCTCGTTGCTCTTCTTGGTAGCAGCATACAGGCTAACAGGATTGTCTACCTTATCATCGGTACTGTAAGGAACTTTCTTGTTTGTTCCATATACAGAAGAACTTGACGCATAAACCAGATGTTCAACGCCTGTTTCACCGTTATCATAAGAATGGCGACACGCTTCCAATATATTATAAAATCCGATCAGGTTTGACTGAATATATGCATCAGGATTAGTTATGCTGTAACGCACGCCTGCCTGTGCTGCAAGATTAACAACAACAGACGGCTTATAATCACTAAAAATTTTATCTATCACATTTTTGTCTGATATGTCTCCCTTAATAAAAGTCCACTGACCACCAAGCTTTTCTATTTCCTTTAATCTCCACTCTTTTATGGACACGTCATAGTAATTGTTCATATTGTCGATACCAACGACCTTGATATCATCAATAGTCTTAAAAAGCTCAATTACCAGATTAGAACCTATAAAACCTGCTGCTCCTGTTACAAGGACAACCTTACCTTCCAAATCGATTTTCTGCATATCTTTTACTCCCAACTTCATACACGTACAGCCAATACACAAAACATATAAATAGGATAAGCACACTCATTCACGTTAATAATTTTATCACAAAATTTTAACCTAGTCAAGTATTTACCCCATACTTATGTATATTTTTTCAAGAATCGTACATTTTCAGTGTAATATACAATGCTAACGATTTACAAAAAGCTCAGTTTGTGCAATTTTATACTAAGCTGAAAGCTATAATTTTTTTCACTTAAAATTGTTAAATCATGAAACGTTTTGAAAAATATTTTTACCACAATATTTTTGATACAGACAAAAGCTGACTTGATTTTTATCTGCATTTTACACGGCTTTTATTGATTATCAGGCAAAACTAGCATATAATCATAATAGTAATTATGGCGAAGTATGAGAAATATGATTGGAGCGGTGTTTATGATAGTAAAAATTTTCTGTGCGGTTTTGGTAGTCCTTGGAGTGAGTGTTGCAATTGTTCTAAGCGGTCTGATAATTTTGGCTTCTTGTGTTAGTGGCAGAAAAAAGCCTGCTGGTGACAATACCGCTGATGACGAGGACACATTTATGTACACAAATTATATGCAGGGATTTTACCTATAACTTTTTCTACCCTGCCAAGCTTTTTAAATAGTATACTCATCAAGTGGAGAGTGCTTTGCCCATAAGCATTCTCCACTTTTGTATACCATTTTTTATTCTATCACTCGACCCCCAAAAACTATTGACACAGCCCGAAACTTGTGCTATACTCTCAACAAAATCAAATGAAACTACACGCAGAAAGGGCGTTTTATAATGACTGAAAAAGAAAAAATGCTTGCGGGCAAGATATATGACTCCTCCGACAAGGAGCTTGCAGAATTGAGGACAAAGGCTCACAAGCTTTCACAGCAGTACAGCAGTTTGTATGAAGATGATGAGAGAAGAAACGCTATCCTTAACGAGCTTCTTCCCGACCATGGCGAGGGATTTTTTCTCCAAGGCCCTGTGTATTTTGACTATGGCGTTTTCACAAAGTTCGGCTCAGGCTGCTATGCAAACTTCAATCTGACAGTGCTTGACACCTGCCCTGTGACGATTGGCGACAACGTGTTTTTCGGTCCCAACTGCACCATCGCCACACCTGTTCACCCATTCAGATGGCAGGAGCGTAACATGAAGAAAAAGTCTGACGGCACTGTTTATGATGATGAATACGGCAAGCCTATCACAATACACTCCAACTGCTGGATAGCGAGCAATGTTGTCATCACAGGCGGAGTTACCATAGGCGAGGGCTGTGTTATCGGTGCAGGAAGCATTGTCACCCGTGACATACCGCCAAATTCTCTTGCGGCAGGAAATCCATGCAGAGTTATCCGTGAGATAACAGAGGAGGATTCTATCAAGTACAAAGCAGAACTTTTCTGAGCATAAAAAATACCCCTGACCAGAAAATGATCAGGGGCATTTTTATCGTCTGTCGGATCATTGAGTATAGACCCATTTTTTATCGGACCACGCTCCGTTATAAGTCTTTCCGCCTTTGACAGTGTAGCTTCTTACACGGACATAATATTTTTGATATCTTGCAAGCCCGGAAACTGTCTTTTTATCAGTGCGGTTGTTTGTTACCTTTACGCTTTTTGCTCCCTTAAAGTCGGAACGCTGTGAATATGATATTTCATATCCCGTGGCAGAGCCTTTCTGTGCATAGTCTATAAAGAAGCCTGCATATGTGCCGTAAAGCTTCTGTATCACCTGCTTTGCAGGATAGATAGCAAAACTTTTGGTGATAACTCCGCCGTAAATGCCCTTGCCTGTGATAGTCACCTTTGCGGTGCCGACCTTTGTGTTTGCAGAATATTTCACTGTATAGTCTGTGCCGTTTTTAAGGGTCTTTGAGCCGTATTTTACTGTGATCTTCTGCGTTATAGCCTTGCCGGTAAAGCTTTTTGAAGAAATACCGCTGACCTTTGCGTTTGCAAAATTAGTCTTTGCCGTCACAATGCTTTTAGCGTCTGACCAATTGCCGTAATAGGTCCTTCCGCTCTTGACAGTATAAGAGCGAACTCTTACATAATATGTCTTTGAAGCCCCTAATCCAAGTACCGTCATCTTATCCGTCTTGTTGGTGGTGGATCTGTATGTGGAAGCATTTGAAAAATCAGATCTTGTGCCATACTGGACCTCATATCCTGTTGCAGATCCTTTCTGCACAAAATCCACAAAAAAGCCCTTGTATCTTGTTTCAAGCACCTGTATCTGCTGTTTTGCAGGATTTATAACAAAAGAAACGGTCTGCTTGCCATTATAATTGCCGTAAAATTCAACTGATATATTGCCCGTGCCAACGTTCACGTTTGAGAAATACATCACCATATAATCAATATAACGCTCTAGGGTCTTATTGCCGTCCTTAATAAGCACATCAGGTGTTATCGCCTTGCCGGTGAACGACAGCGGTGTAGCATAATAAAGCTTGAACTTGGAAGCGTCCTTTGGCTGGATAGTAAAGCTTTTTGCAACAGAGCCTCTGTATTCGCCTTTTCCAACAAAGGTCATTTTTGCAGGTCCTGCATTAAGATTGGTCTTATAATAAACAGTGTAATCCATGCCCTCTTTAAGCTCTTTGCCCTCATAGGTGAGCGTTACGTCAGGCTGTTCAATATTCTTTCCTGTGTATGTGAAGCTGTTCTTGAAGCCTGATATCTCGCAGTCTGCAATAAGCTTGCTGTCAGAATACTCCGCTGTGACAGTCATATCCTCTGTGACGTTTTTATAGTCCTTATCCCAGCCTGTAAAACGCAGACCCTTTATAGCAGGGGCTTTCGGAGCTTTTGCAGACTTGCCATATTCCACTGTCTGCTGACTTATCACCTTGCCGTCCTTATCCACAAACGTAACGTTATATGTATAAGGCTTCCATGCGGCATAAAGAGTCTTTGCACCGCCTGAATATGAGATGCTTTCTATTCTTTCACCTGAAAGTGCAGCGTTATCATACCAGCCTGCAAAGTCTGCGCCCTCTTTTGTCGGCTCGGAAAGCGTCACGCTTTCGCCTTTGTTGAGGTATTCCGGATTGCCTGTGCTGTTCGTGCCGCCATTTAAAACATAGTCTATAGTGACAAATTTTGCTTCAACAAGCTTTGCCTTTACTGTGCTGTCAGCAGTATAAACTGTGTTCGCATCGACAGCAATGCCGTTCTTGTACCATTTAAGAGCATAACCGCTTTGCACTTTGACAGCAGGATATTTCACCTTGCCGTCCTTATCAGTGCAGGCATAATGCTTGCCGTCAGGGGCTTCAAATGTTATCTTGTGCGAAGCCTGCTCCCCAGGACGAGTTAGCCTTGCTTTGCCGCCTGCCATTGTCCACCTGTCGCTGTCTGTCTGCTTCCCGCCAATGGTATTCAGCGAATAAGCTGCAGAGCTTGTAACGTTAGACAAAGCCGTTTTCTTTACCTTGCTGTCAGAAAAGTTGCCGTTATACCAGCAACAGGCAGATTGCTGTCCATAATAAAAAGCGTCATTATCAATGCTGCCCACCATAGCTTTAGCATTTGAACTGCTTGACTTTGCAAGGTCTGAAGCACACTCTGTCAGGGTCAGACCACCTGCTTTGCCCACGATTCCGCCTGCTGAGCTTGTACCCTTGACAGTTCCGCTGAACGTACAGCGTTGAATAGATACCGCATCAAATTCACCTGCGATCCCGCCTGCGTACTTACCGCTAACAGTTATTTTCTCAGCACTGAGATCTCTTATCTGCGCCCTGTCCTCAGCATAGCCGAACAGACCTGCATAAGAATTGTTTTGGATAACAGCGTTTTTCAGAACGTGTCCGTTGCCGTCAAAATATCCGCAAAAAGGCTTTGAAGCCGTTCCTACTGCCGATATCTTTGCACCACCGAAGTCGATGTCTTTTTCAAGCACAACACGCTTTCCTGCAAAGCTTTCACCGCCTGATACACGCTTTGCGAAGTTTTTCCAATCCGTCGTCGTCTCTATAACAAGGCTTTGTTCCTTTATCTCTTTCTCCTTTGCCTTTATAAGAAGCTTGGCATTGGTTATATCGTTCTTTGAAGCGTTTTCGTCTGCAATAACTTTCTTGCCGTTGTTGACCTCACGCTCATAACCGCTCTGCTTTTCATACTTTGCCACAAGTGTTTCAAGCTCGCTTTTATCAGACTCATCTATATCATCGGTATAGGCAAATATTATAGGCTGACCAGTATAAGCGTCCTTGTCGGTAACGTCCGTCCAACTGTCGCCGTCATTGGAAATATACGCCTGACCAGGCTTCATGACCCCGTCTGAATAGCCATAAACGGTCACATAGCCTGAGCCGTCATCACCGCTGAATGTCATCACGACAGAATATCTTTCGCCCTCGTCAAGCTCAACATCAGGGATATCCACAGTATAAAAGCCGTCGCTCTGCACCTTCCCGCTGACCTCACACTCAAGTATCCCCACAGGAGTGCTGTCTGAAACAGAAGTGTAGACCTGCACGGTGTAGTCAGACTTTCCAGTGTAGCCAAGATACATAAAGCCCACTTTGTCAAGAAGCTCGTCTTTTTTTGCTGTAAAAACATCAGCACCGCTCATTTTGTTTTCATTGCTAACATAAAATATAGAATTATCCTTATTAGCAGGATAATGGTAATTATTATCACAGCTTTCAGTGAGGTCGAATGCCACCCAATCGGTCATTTCTGCCTCTTCATAGGATATCCAGTAATAGCCGTCCGTGCCACTGGATACTCCCCAAGAGCCTTTCACAAGCCATGCCCCGTTTTTCTTTGGCTGATAGCCTGCAAGGAAATTTGACTTGCTGTAATTATCGTCCCAGCCCACTACGCTTACGGCATGATTTATGCCGCTGTTTTTTGTAGTTTCCGGATCGTAATAGCTTTTGTTATCAAAGGTCATATATAGGTCGTCTGCATAGTAGCTCACCATTACTCCGCCAAGCTCTTTTATCTTGTTTTTAATGGCGTTTCGTCCGCCTGTGATAGTAGAAGCGTAATTAAGCTGATATTCGCAAACTCCTTTTTTCTCCTCAGATACGATAGTGGCTTCCGTTCCGTCGGACACGAAAGGCTCATATTCATCATAGCAAAGTCCTCTATGAGCCGCCATTGCAAGGGACGAATCCATCCACGTTCCGCCGCAATCCCATATTGACTCGTCAAATCCGCCGTTAGCATACGTAGAGAGGACAAGGCTCGGCACAGAAAACTGCACGTTTTGATTTTTAAGCCCCTTTTGAATAAGATTGCTCTCTGTGCAGGAAAGTGCCGCAAACGCCCAGCAAGTGCCTGTCTGGAACTGATTTTTGATAGTCGTCAGCGTATTCTTAGATCTGGGGTCATATTTCGCAGGCAGCGAAGCCGTTGCCTTTTGTGCATAAGCTGAACCCCCGTCGTCCGTGTCGACCAGATCTTCATCAGCGATCTCCGATTTTTCCAGACCTTCCTTTTTGTAGCCATAACCATTATCAGTAAAAATTATCCTGCCCATCTTGAATTTCGGGCTGTCATTATCTCCGCCATGCTCCATATCCGCAAAAGCAGCGCAAGGAAACTGCACTGACAATATCGCCGCAGTCAAAATGGCAGCACATTTATAGATCACCTTCATAAAGATCTCCTTTCTGCTTTTCTGTTATTTAGTTGCACAAAGTTTCTTTTGGTTACTATTTTAATGATTACTTTTTTATCTTTTTCTCCCCACCGATATAATATTTTTCTTAGTAAGCACAAGTAGCACAATGCCAAGCAAAAGTATCAGCGGCCAAGTAAGATACGGTCTTTTATCATTATCAATATCGGTCACGACCTTATCAGGCTCACCATTTTTATTAGTGTTGTAATACACGTTCACTTTTTCGTTCTGACTCACATAATATGTGCCTGTGAAGATCTCTCTTGTGTACTCCTTGCCGCCAACATCAAAAGCGACAGTTATGTAATATGTTTCAGCTTTGTTGCTTGCCTTTTTGTTATGTCCCCAAGTTTTCAACTCATGGTCTATCCACTTCACATAGCCTGTGGTTTTCTCAGCACTTGACATGAAAACTCTGTTTGATACATACTTGCTGAGATTATAGATAGTAGAGAAACCACCCATAAGAATAAAAACGATACTCAGAGCGATAAGCCCTGCATTTTGCTTTTTCATTTGATATACCCCCTGAACAGAAATGTTGTGTTAATATGAATTTATTATATCATATGAGGACAAGGGAAGTCAATAAGCCTATCCCATCTTTCCATAAGTCTTATGGACATATTTATTAGTACGGTTTTGATCGTTGAGGTAAGCCGCTATTTTCTTTCTGCTGTAAGGACTTTTTTTATGAGATCATGTTGAAACTTTATCTTCTTCATTTTTTGAACAATTCTTGACTTTGTTACAAATCTGTGTTATACTAATCATAAACGAACGGTCGGTACGCATAAAAGGAGCGGAAGCAACATGAAAACAACTGAGCAACAGCACAATGAGCGGAAACGTGAACTAATGGAAAAGTGCTTCGAGTGCTATGCGGAAAACGGGCTCACAGGCACAGGAATTAAAGCACTGGCCGATGCGTGCGGATGCACGAAAGCAAATTTGTATTCGTATTTTAAAAACCTTGACGAACTGATCATTGAGTCAACGGCATACTGTATGGAAAAGGTTGAGGACGACTTTATGGAGATGGCACCCACCGACCCTGAGGATGTTGTCCGTTTTGTGAAGGAGGTCCCGTATTGGACAGCAAAAAAGCACGGAAAAAAATATCGCCTGATGTATCAGATATATACGCACCCGAAGTATATCGAGCACGGCAAGAAATTCTTTGAGGGCGTGAACGAACGCTATACCGAGTATGCCAAGCGACTGGAGCCAAAGATCGGCATTCCCTATACGGTCATCACGCCGCTGATCTTTATATTCGTCCGTGCCTGCGTACATTATGCGATGTTTGAGGATGAATATTATCTGAAAACCCAGATGGAGGTCTTAAAGCAGGGGGTCGCCCTGTTTGTGGATAAGTACAAAGCAAACCAAGCATAAGCCTATCGACCGCTGCTCATTTACGGCGTGGGCAGCGGCGCAAAGCTCCGCCGTGATAAACAATTCCGAACGGAGGGAAAAAGATGAAAACAGGGAAAAAACTACTCACAGGTACACTTTTGGCGCTTTGCGCCGCTCTATTGGTGCTTTGCAGCGTGCTTGCCATAGGATGGAGCAAGACGGCAAAAACAGGCGACGCACTGCCTGAGGTGCGAAACAACGGCACGGCGATTCAGTGGAAATACAGCGACGAAGCCGACTGGCACGACCTTGTGGCGCTTACCGAGCTGCAGGGCGCTGCCGGAGAAAACGGAAAGAACGGCACAGACGGTAAAGACGGCTCTAATGGTGCCGACGGTAAGAACGGAATAAACGGTACAAACGGAAAAGACGGCATTAACGGAGTTGACGGTAAAGACGGAGCCGATGGAAAAAACGGCAAGGATGGAATTGACGGTGCCAATGGTAAAGACGGAGCCAACGGCAAAGACGGTATCAACGGCACTGACGGCATTAACGCCAAAAGCATAGAGGTGCAGCGAGCTGAAACCCACATACAGTGGCGTTACGAGGGCGATGAGTGGCAGGACCTTGTGGCGATAGCCGACATCACAGGTCCCACCGGGCAGAAAGGTGCAGACGGAGCAAACGGAAAGACACCGGAGTTCCGTGTAAGCGAAAACACCCTGCAGTGGCGCTATGTCGGCGATAAAATATGGCTGAACCTGTACGATCTTTCGGTTTTGAAAGGTCTTGACGGCAAGGATGGTATAAACGGAAAGGACGGAGCCGATGGAAAAGACGGAACAAACGGACAAAACGGCTCCGATGGTGCGGACGGCAACACCCCCTTCATTGGTGAAAACGGCAACTGGTGGATCGGAGAAACCGATACGGGCGTAAAGGCTGCCGGAACAGACGGTACTGACGGCATCGACGGCGAAAAAGGTGACAAAGGCGAAAAGGGTGACAAGGGCGATAAGGGAGATAAAGGCGACAAGGGCGATGCCGGTCAGAACGGCAGCTGTTCGGGGTATTTTCACGCCTCAAACGGCGGCACCGGCGCTTCATTCAATCAGCCGCTTCAGTTGTTTGAAGATTGCAATTCCGGAGGACTTTTTGTATGGGATCGAGCCAATAGAACCGTAACGCTGAAAGCCGGACATACATACAGTATTTCATTCAGCGGTTCGGTCTGCATTTCTCACGACATGGGTGGATGGTACTCGGTAGTATTGAAAGGCAGACAAGGCATTCTTAATGATACATTGATCGAAAGGTATATGAACGATGCAGATAATTCACGAGTGTGGATGCCGTTTGCATTCAACCGCATCTACAATGCCGGCAGTGATATTGTGCTGCAATATGAATTTATCCAGTTGACCCCCGGCACACAGCTGAACGGTGCTGTCTATAATATTACAATTATTGCTCTTGACTGAGCCGATATACACGAAAACAGAGGTAACGGAAAATAAAAAAACGAATACTCAGTATCATGCTCACCCTTTGTATGGTTCTTTGCATTGTGTCGACAAGTGTATTTGCCAAGGATAATATGGCAGCGAGTGGGACGGCGAAAGTTTCCACAGCGGCGGAACTGGTTTCAGCAATCAAAGAAGCTTCATACGGAACAGTCAAACCGACGTCAGACATTACCATTTACACCACATTAGTGGTCAACCGCACCGTCACCCTTGATCTCAACGGTTATGTGCTGAAATACGGCAGCAGTGCAGGGCATGTAATCACTGTGTCCAGTGGTATTTTGACAATTGAAAACAGTGACTATACAAAATCACACAATTTCCAAAAGAAGTATAATTTATATGTAAATGATTTTTTTGAATTTTGCTCCCTTTAAAATCATACTAATTTTAGCTTTTAATTTTTTCATTCCAAAAACCGCCCCATTTCGTTCTATAAATTACCTCTTATAATCAAATCATGCAGACATATAATATTATTGCAAACCCGAAAAACAAATGAAAAGGAGATACGAAAATGAAAGGTATCACAACTCAGGAAGGCAGAGAAACACTCAACAAGTTCAAGATGGAAGCAGCTAACGAAGTTGGCGTAAACCTCAAGCAGGGCTACAACGGCGATCTTACAGCTCGTGAGGTCGGCTCTGTAGGCGGTCAGATGGTCAAGAAGATGATCGACGCTTACAAGACAACAGGCAACAAGTAATTTCTCCCAAAAGTTCTAAAAAGCTCCGCCGCGGCATTCGCTGTGGCGGAGCTTTTTATGCCAAATCTTATTTTAAATTTTCAAAAAACAATGCCTTGAAATAATAATTTACAAATTGTTTACATTTCGAAAACGTTATACTAAGCAGCCAGCTTAACAAAACGTGGGAATAATGTGATATAATTGCAGTATAAACCAATGCCTAACAGCATTAAATTTAAGAATTGGAGTGATTATTTATGAAGAAGTTATTAGCAACAGTGCTTGCATTGACGCTGACATTCGGAACGTTTGCGTTGCCTGCTACTGAAAATAATGCTATCTTGAATGAATTAGTGGCATCTGCTACTGCGGGTGACTATTATGCAGACGGCGATTATGAGTATATAGTTCTCAATGACGGCACGATTGAAATTGTACGATATAACGGCAGTGACACAAATTTGATTATCCCTTCTAAAATTGAAGATAAGGAAGTTACCAGTATCGGAAAAAAAGCATTTGCTTACTGCAAAATAGCGAGTGTATCTATACCAAATAGTGTTACCAATATTGAAGAATATGCTTTTTCATATAGTGATATCGAAAGTATTACTATTCCTAATAGTGTTACAAGTATCAATGACAATACATTTGAAGGTTGTGAAAACCTTATGTCTGTTGATATCCCTAATAGTGTAACAAGTATAGGTAGTTTTGCGTTTGCAAATTGTACAAATCTTAAAGAATTAACTATCCCCGATAGCGTTACAGTAATTAAGGGAAGAGCATTTAATTATTGTACAAGTCTCAATAATGTACGCATTCCAGACAGCGTAAAAAAAATAGAATACTCAGCTTTTGACAGTTGCACTAATCTTACTGATATATATATCCCTGACAGTGTGCAAGATTTTGGCGGCAGCGTATTTTACAATACTCCGTGGTTGAATAAAAATCTAGAAAAAAACAAGTATGTTATTGTTAACGGTATATTAATAGATGCTTCGGATACGCTTTACGACGTAGTTATTCCTGATAATGTTACCAAACTTGTAGACTATGTATTTTCTAGTCGCCCACATATTACAAGCATAACAATTCCAGAATCTGTAACAGATATTGGTGAAGGTGCTTTCGCGGACTGCTGCAGTCTTAAAAAGGTGACTATTCCCGGAAGTATTACAAAAATAAGCCATGATGCTTTCCAAGGGTGCAAAGAACTTACCGAATTAATAATTTCAGAAGGCGTTGAATATATCGAAAGCAATGCTTTCGAAGGCTGCGAAAAACTGTCAAGCATTAAATTTCCCAAAAGCATTGTTAATATCGGACAGCTCGCATTTGATGGAACCGAATGGCTCAGAAACGAACAAAAAAGGTCAGATTTTGTTATAGTTAATGGAATCTTAATATACGCAGAAATCACCTCTGAAGAAATTTTCATACCAAACACGGTTAGGTGCATTGGAGATGGTGTTTATAATGATTGCTACAACATTACTAGCATTACTATTCCAGATAGTGTTAACCGGATAGGAGAGGCGTTTGATGGATGTCTTGAACTAAAAAATATTTATTACACCGGATCTAAATCCGATTGGGACAAAATTCAAATTAGTGAATTTAACTGGCTAATAACAAATACTCTAATATATTATCACTATGGAAAGCCCCACTCATACACAGAAACTATCACTCAAGAACCAACCTGCACTGAGGACGGCGTGAAAACATACACTTGCGAATGTGGCAATTCTTACACAGAAACTATCCCTGCAACTGGTCACAACTACGGCGATTTTGTTGTCACAAAACCTGCCACCTGCACAGAAGACGGCATAAAGACAAAGACTTGTGCTAACTGCAATGACAAAATAACTGAATCTATCCCTAAGACGGGTCACACTTCCAGTGACTGGATAATTGACAAAAACGCTGCGATAAATGTCAAGGGTTCAAAGCACAAGGAGTGTACAGTCTGCAAGAAAGTTCTTGAAACAGCTGAGATACCTTCACTTCCTATGATAAACATTCAGAGTGCGAACGTGAGCATTTCAACAAACAGTTACGTTTTCGACAACACAGCAAAAAAGCCGTCTGTTACTGTAAACATCGGTGGAAAGGCACTTAAAAACGGTTCTGATTATACTGTTTCCTATTTAAATAATACCAAAGTCGGTACAGCAACTGTAAGAATTACCGGAAAAGGAGATTATACTGGTACAATAACAAGGAACTTCACGATCAATCCTGCAAAACAGCAGATACAGAAGCTTGAAACCAGATACAAGGGCTTCTATATTGATTGGGCGCAGAAAGGTTCTGCAACCGGATATGACGTTGAGTATTCTGTAAACGCAAACATGAGCGGTGCAGTGTCAAAGCATTTGACAGCAAACAAGCCTGACACGCTGACAGTAAGCG
>ERZ1027255.84-NODE-84-length-35728-cov-8.490735_pt1 | contig 35728 bp, 23 predicted proteins | sample MGYA00519261_ERZ1027255 | MGnify/ENA primary metagenome ERZ1027255 (study PRJEB26926, sample SAMN06164399) | human gut metagenome | biome: ENVO:00009003; feature: ENVO:2100002; material: ENVO:00002003 | host: Homo sapiens | place: USA | collected 2012 ...
CGAGATGACGTCGAGTCTCGTGGGCTCGGAGATGTGTATAAGAGACAGGTACCCTACAGAGAAGGAATATCTCCAGGCTGTACAGGAGGTCCTTGAGTCAATCGAGGAGGTTTACAACCAGCACCCTGAGTTCGAGAAGGCAAAGATCGTCGAGAGGCTTGTCGAGCCTGACAGAATCTTCACGTTCCGTGTGACCTGGATCGATGACAACGGCGAGGTTCAGACAAACCTCGGCTACCGCGTCCAGTTCAACAGTGCGATCGGACCTTATAAGGGAGGTCTTCGTTTCCACAAGGCTGTCACCCCTTCAATGCTCAAGTTCCTCGGATTCGAGCAGACATTCAAGAACGCCCTCACAACCCTTCCTATGGGTGGCGCGAAAGGTGGTTCGGACTTCGACCCTGTCGGAAAGTCTAACGCTGAGATCATGCGTTTCTGCCAGGCCTTCATGCTTGAGCTCTGGCGCTGCATCGGCCCAGACCAGGACATCCCTGCGGGTGACGTAGGTGTAGGTGGACGTGAGATCGGCTTCCTGAACGGAATGTACCAGAAGCTCGCCCGCCAGTATCACACCGGAGTTCTCACCGGAAAGGGCGCTACCTGGGGAGGATCCATCCTTCGTCCTGAGGCCACCGGTTTCGGAGCCCTCTATTTCACCCAGCACCTTCTCCACAAGGCTGGCAAGGACATCGCCGGCCAGAAGGTCTGCATCTCCGGCTTCGGTAACGTGGCTTGGGGCGCTGTGAAGAAGGCTACCCAGCTCGGTGCCAAGGTTGTCGCCATCTCCGGCCCTGACGGAGTATGCCATATTCCTGAGGGAATGACTCCTGAGATGAATGAATATATGCTTGATATGCGTGCCTCCAACAGGAATATGGTCGAGGATCTCGCCACCAAGTTCCCTGGACAGGTTCAGTTCATCGCCGGCAAGAAGGCTTGGAGCATCCCTTGCGACATCGCTCTCCCTTGCGCGTTCCAGAACGAGCTCAGCGAGGACGATGCCAAGGAACTGAAGGCCAACGGTTGCTGGTGCTGCTGCGAGGTTTCCAACATGGGTTGCCAGCCGGGTGCCATCCACTTCTTCCAGAACAACGGAGTCCTCTTCGCTCCTGGCAAGGCTGTGAACGCCGGTGGAGTCGCCACCTCAGGCCTTGAGATGACCCAGAACGCGGCTCACCTCAGCTGGTCCGCACAGGAGGTTGACGACAAGCTTCACTGGATCATGCAGAGCATCCACGAGCAGTGCGTGAAGTACGGCACACGTCCGGACGGCAGCGTTGACTACGTGAAGGGCGCCAACATCGCCGGCTTCATGAAGGTAGCGCAGGCCATGCTTGAGCAGGGAATCATCTAAAAAGTAAGATTTCTTACAAATATGGGCACATCAACACCTCGTTGATGTGCTTTTTTCATTTATATTCATTAAATTTGCAAGATACAATGAATATGAACATTATTAAATAACACTTTTTCAAATGAAAAGAACCGCTCTGGCATTAATGCTGATCGCTCTTGCGGCTTCCTGCAACACGGAGCCGAAGACCGCTGTCCAGAAGAAGGTCGATTCGTATGCGCTCGTGAAGATCGAGTCACCAGACCTTTCCGGTATCACGGACAACGGCAAGGAAGTCCTCAACCTCTACAAATTCGCCGCCGACCAGGCTGACAGTATCTACTGGAAACAGTATTTTGGTGACAAGACCTTGATCGAGAACCTGAAGGATGCCGATCTTAGGGACTATGCCAAAATCAATTACGGACCTTGGGACCGCCTTGACGGATCCACATTCATAGAAGGTTTCGGAGAGCTTCCTCTTGGTGCCAACTTCTATCCGGCCGACATGACTGCCGCTGAGTTCGACTCGTTGGCGGATCCGGTGAAGACGAGCCCATATTCACTCATCAGGCGCGGCGCCGACGGCAAGCTCACTTCCGTTTGGTACCACGACGCGTTCGAGTATAACATCGACAAGATCTGCAACTACCTCAAGGCCGCCGCTGACATCACCATCAAGCCGAGCGTGCGCAACTATCTTCTCAAGAAGATCGACGCGTTGAGGACTGACTATTATTATGACAGCGACCTTGCCTGGCTGGAGATGACGGACAGCAAGATGGACCTCATCATCGGCCCTAACGAGGTCAATGATGACCAGCTCTATGGTCTCAAGACATCCTACGAGGCTTATGTGCTCCTCAAGGATCTCAAGCGTACCGAGGTTCTCGATCAGTTCACCTCAATGCTTCCGGAGCTCCAGAAGCAGATCCCATGTGAGGATCAGTACAAGACATTCGTACCTGGCGACGAGTCTGACATCTACGCCTACGACGCCATCTACTGCGCAGGCCACGCCAACGCCGGCATCAAGCTTATCGCTTTGAATCTCCCTTACAATGAGGAGGTTCAGGTCAAGGCCGGAACACGTACCGCCCTCCTTCGCAACATTATGATGGAGAAGTTCAACAGGGTTGTCAACCCGGTTGGCATCGTGGTTTTGACTCCTGACCAGCAGGATCACCTCGACGAGGAGGCTTTCTACTGGAACATCGCTTTCCGTGAGATCTCCCACGGACTCGGTGTAAAGGAGACCATCAACGGCAAGGGCTTAGTCTATGAGGCTCTCGGCAACAAGGCTCTCACTTGGGAGGACGCCAAGGCCAACGCCCTCGGTCTTTACTTTGTCTGCAAGCTTATCGATGAGCACAAGATCCCTGCGCTCATCACCAAGGAGGACGCCATCACCACATTCGTGGCCAACCTTATCCGCTCTGAGCGTTTCGGTGAGGCCTCACAGCTCGGAAGGGCTTATGTGATGCTCTTCAACTACCTGAACCAGAACGGCGCCTTCAAGCGTGGAGACAGCGGAAAATATTCAATCGACTACGAGAAGACCCTTTCACTCGTGGCAGAGTTCGCCGGCATCGCCCTCAAGACCCAGGCTACCGGTGACTACGAGTTCGCGGAACAGTTTGAGAACCAGTACTGTGTCCTTTCCGAGGACTTCAAGGCTGACCTTGTGAACATCCGTCTTGAGAACATTCCGATTGACCTCAGGTTCGAGTTCCAGAAATAACAAAATTAATAATCAATACTACTGAAATGGCTGAAAAGAAATTCAATGTGAAGTACGGTGTACTTCTGCCAATTGTTCTTCTGGTCACACTCTTCTTGTGGTGTGTGCCTGTCTCATTCTTCGGCATCGACGCCCTGACCGTTGTGCAGCAGCGTGTGATCGCCCTCTTCGTGTTCGCCGCTTTGATGTGGATGTTTGAGATCATCCCTAACTGGGCGACATCCGTCCTGATCATCGTGGTCGCTTTGCTGACCGTCTCCGACAAGGGACTCGGGTTCTTCTGCAATCCTGAGTTCGGTCAGCTGGTAAGCTACAAAAAGATAATGTCATCTTTCGCCGATCCTGTCGTGATGCTGTTCCTTGGCGGATTCGTGCTCGCGATTATGGCCGAAAGATTCGGACTTGACGTAACACTTGCCAAGTCCCTCCTCAGCGTATTCGGAACAAAGCCTAAGATGGTGCTTCTGGGATTCCTCATCATCATCTCCGTGTTCTCGATGTTCATGAGCAACACCGCCACCGCCGCCATGATGCTTGCCTTCCTCGCTCCGGTGCTCCACAAGCTGCCGAGCGACGACAAGGGAAAGATCGGCCTTGCGCTCTCGATTCCGGTCGCCGCCAACCTTGGTGGTATCGGAACTCCTATCGGAACCCCTCCTAACGCGACAGCGAAAGGTTACCTTGAGCAGGCCGGCATCGATGTCTCTTTCGGAGACTGGTGCGTCCACATGATTCCTTACGTGATCATCATGATCCTCCTCGCGTGGATTCTCCTTCTGGTGTTCTTCCCGTTCAAGACCAAGAAACTTGTGCTTGAGATCCCTGCCAACGACAAGAAGAAGGACTGGAAGAGCAAGCTCGTATGGGCTACCTTCATCATCACGATCCTTCTCTGGGCCACGGAGCAACTCCATCACATCAGCTCCAACGTCGTGGCTCTGATTCCTCTCGCCGTCTTCACGGCCACAGGACTCTTCGGCAAGGAGGAGATCAAGGAGATCAACTGGTCGGTACTTTGGCTCGTTGCCGGAGGCTTCGCGTTGGGCTACCTCCTTCAGGACACCGGTCTGGCGAAGGTTCTCATCACGGCGATACCGTTCGGCTCGATGTCTGTCATCCTTGTGCTGGTAGTTGCCGGTCTTGTCTGCTACTTCCTCTCGAACTTCATCAGCAACTCCGCCACAGCGGCGCTTCTCATCCCTATCCTCATCGTTGTAGCCGAGGGTATGGCTGATCCTGCCGCCGCCAACAACGCCGCTTTCGTGGCTATGGGCGGTACCCAGGCAATGATCATATTCATCGCTGTGTGCGCCTCAATCGCCATGCTCTTCCCGATCTCCACTCCTCCGAACGCCATCGCCGCGTCCACCGGACTTGTCGAGACCAAGGACATGGCAAAGATCGGTATCATCATCGGTGTGGTTGGATTCATCTTCGGATTCTTCTGGCTCACCAAGATATTCCCGTTCGCACAGTAATTTTACAGTAATATCAGAGAAGCTGTTTTGGAAAGGAACCAAAGCAGCTTCTCAATGCTTAAAAATCAGTTAGTAGTTATTAAAATGAACAAAATTTTCACTTCACTTGCCGCTTTGTCAATGTGTGCCTCTCTCGGGGCGCAGGAAACGGCTCCAAAGGTTAGCCTCTACGGATTCATCCGCAATTACTACGCTTTCGACACACGTGAGAGCGTAGCGGGAACAGAGGATTTCTTCTATTATCTTCCTAAGGATGAGAACAAGAAGGGCGATGTCGATCTGAATGAGCAGAGCTCTCTCCGCTACGCTGCCCTTACCTCCAGAATCGGGCTCAATGTCACCGGTTATGAATATAATGGCTTGAAATTCGGAGCAAAGATCGAGACTGACTTCTACAATGGTCTTTCCGGTGTCTCCGGAACCGCGGTGCTTCGTCTTCGTCAGGCTTATGTCACCGTCGGCAGGAACGATTGGCTGGTGACGGCAGGCCAGGCCTGGCATCCTATGGCCGCAGACATGCCGGACGTGTTCTCCCTCAACACAGGAGCGCCTTTCGGACCTTTCAGCCGTACCCCTCAGGTGAAACTTGACTACAGGCTCAACGACGCGTTCTCCCTCACGGGATCGGCCATCTGGCAGATGCAGTACAATTCGACAGGCCCTAACGGTGCCAAAGCCGACTACATCAAGGACGCCTGCACACCGGAATTATTCCTGGGCCTGAACTACAAGAAGGACAATCTCCTCCTGAGGGCGGGCGTGAACATGCTCTCCATCAAGCCGAGGGCAAACAATGGCTCTGTCAAGGTTGACGACCGCATCACCACCTTCACTCCGTTCCTCTACGGACAGTACAAGAGCGGCCTCTTCTCCGCCAAGGTGAAGACAGTCTTCGCCGAGGCCGGCGAACACGTCAACCTCAACGGCGGCTACGGAATCTCAGGAATGAAGTCTGACGGGGCAAGTTATGAATATACCCCTACCCGCAACTCTTCGACTTGGGTGAGCCTTATGCACGGAAAGAAGACCCAGTGGATTCTCTTTGCTGGCTATGTGAAGAATTTCGGAACGAAAGACGATCTCTACGGCGCCAAGGACGGCTACGCTCCTGCCGCAAACCTCTATTTCAGCAAGAACAGCTTCTCGAACATGAACCAGATGTGGAGGCTCACACCTACCGTGATCCACAACATCGGCAAGTTCGCGATCGGTCTTGAATATGAGCTCACAAGTGTGCAATATGGTGATTACAAGACTATTGACGGTGTGAAATGCATCGGCGCCAACGGCCTTGCCGAGGACAATCTCCACTGGATCACCAACCATCGTATCCAGGCTCTGGTCAAGTTTACTTTCTAATATTATTGTTTGACAAGTCAAGGCTGTTGTCGGCCTTGCACGGAAAGATTGACGCTATGAAGAAGATAATCCCAATGCTGGCATCGGCCATCGCCCTGTCACTTACCGCTTTACCATCTGAGGCGCAAAGCCATCTGGTGAAGTTGACCAATCATCTTGAACCATACGGCTTTTTCCGCGCGAGCGCCATTTTCGACGCTCGCGACTCCAAGGCCGACACCGAGGACTTGTTTTATTATGTTCCTTACGACAAGAAGATAAATCTGGAAGGCAACGACATCTGGTACAACCCTTCCATAAAAATGTCCGCCATCACGACACGTCTTGGAGTGAACCTTACCGGATTCAGGTACGGATCGTTCAATGTAACCGGAAAACTGGAGACGGATTTCTATCTGTTGACGGGAGGCTCCGCGTCGCTGAGTCTCAGAGAGGCTTACCTCAAGTTTAACTGGGACAATCTCGGTGACTTTTTCAAGTCTGTGTCTGTCAAGGCTGGCCATGCATGGCATCCTATGTCCTTGGACATGCCATACAGTGTCGGCTATGAGGCCGGTGCCCCGTTCAATCCATACGCAAGAAGCCCTCAGTTGATGTTTGAGACTAATCTGATGGATCGCTTCACTTTCACGGCGGGGCTTCTTTATCCGATGGAGTTCATGCCTACGGGACCACAAGGACCATCAGCTGACTATGTCAAGTATGGCCTTGTCCCGGAATTGTACGCTGGCCTGACATATTCATCAAAGTACATCAAGGCCAGGGTCGGAGCGGATTTCATAAGTTTGGTTCCTCGTTGGCGCACGACCGATTTGACCTATTACCATGATGTCGGAACTAAAGTCAAGGACCGCATTTCCATGATCAGTCCGATGGCCTGTTTCGAGTTCAGCAAGGGTATGTTCAAAGTCAACGCCAAGGCCGTTCTTGCCTCGGGTGGGGATCATCTCCGACTTATGGGAGGTTATGCTGTCTATGACAAGTCGGACGATTATAAGTACAAGTACACCCCTCTAAGGTCGGTCACAGGATTCGTCTCGGCAAGTTATGGCCAGCAATGGCAATTCATCCTGTTCGCCGGAGGCATGACGGCGTTGGGTGCCGGTCATGACCTGATCACAGATGACGAGACAGGTTATGCGAAGACCGCCTACATCTATTACTTTGATGGAGGCTTCAAGAATATCCGCTACATGTTTCGTGTCGCTCCGGCGGTTGCGTTCAATCTCGAAAGACTTACATGCGCCATTGAATATAATAGCACAGGCGTGATTTATGGACAGATGAATGAGTTGAATGCCAGAGGGTTGGCTAATATGGGGGAACATCTGATCATCAATCATAGAATCCTTGGAGTGGTGAGATATTCATTTTAGTGTCATGGTTTAGTGAATATTTTGTCAAAAAATCTTGTCTTTTAGAATATTTTTCCGATATTTGCCGTGTTGAACTAATAGAATGAGAAGTTTCAATCATATCCACCTACATCTTCACCATCGCCAGAAGCGGAGGTGACTTTGTCGTGGGTATCTGTTTATGAGGGATATTAAGGTCAAGGCTCGCTTCCGTTTTGGTGGCGGGCCTTTTTTATAAAACGAACGACAAATGTTAAGAATCGCGATTCAGGCCAAAGGCCGTTTAAGTGAAGAAAGCCTCACACTGCTGCGTGAGGCCGGTATCGAGGTGGATGACACCAAACGGAAATTCCTGTCCAGATCAAGTAATTTCCCGGCTGAGATACTCTATTTGAGAGACGATGACATTCCACAGGCAGTCGCTCAAGGCGTGACGGATTTGGGTATCGTAGGCTACAATGAAGTCTGCGAGAGGGGTGAGGCAGTGGAGGTTGTTGACCGTCTGGGCTTTGGACCGTGCCGCATTTCTTTGGCGATCCCCAAGTCTGAAGAATATACCGGACTGGAATATTTCAACGGTAAGCGGATAGCTACATCGTACCCGAACATCTTGAGCAAATTTCTGAAAGATAAAGGAATAGATGCATCGATCAACGTTATCGCAGGCTCTGTGGAGATCGCTCCGACCGTTGGTATGAGCGATGCTATCTTCGATATCGTATCTTCCGGCGGGACGCTTGTGAGCAACGGGCTCAAGGAGGTTGAGAAGGTGGTGTTCTCGGAGGCGGTGCTGATTTCGGGTGGCGATCTTTCGGATGAAAAGACTAAACTTCTGGAACAGATAAAGTTCCGCTTTAACGCTGTCCGGGACAGCCGTGGAAAGAAATACCTGTTGATGAATATCCCCGACGACCGGATCGAGGATGCCATCCAGATTGTTCCGGCGATGAGGAGCCCGACTGTGCTGCCGCTTGCGCAAAGCGGGTGGTCTTCACTGCATTCCGTTGTGGATGAGAGCGTTTTGTGGGAGAAGATCGAAAGTTTGAAGGAGATTGGCGCGGAAGGGATTCTTGTGCTCTCGGTTGAGAAGATGGTTTTGTAGGTGTTGAATATTTATTCGTTATTTTATGCGGAATTTTGATTGTACGGTCACTTCGACAAGCTCAGTGACCCCAATATACAATAACCCTCCCCGGATCGAATGGCCGAAACTGATCTCAAGGGCCGCTGAAAGCGATTCCGACATCGATGCAAGCGTAAGAGCCACCCTTGAATATGTCCGGACACAAGGCGACAGGGCTGTTCTGGATCTGGAGTCCCGCTATGACAACATAGTTTTCACTTCTGTTGAAGCCTTGAAAGTCAGCGACAAGGAAATCGCGGAAGCCACCGCTTCCGTTTCACCAGAGTTAAAGGCGGCCATCGCACAGGCATATTCAAACATCAGGAAATTTCATAGCGCGCAGATGCCGCAAACAGTTAAGGTTGAGACTTCACCCGGTGTCGTCTGCTGCCAGAAGGCCGTTCCGCTCCGTAGGGTCGGACTGTATATTCCTGGCGGGCGCGCGCCTTTGTTCTCGACGGTTCTGATGCTGGCCGTCCCTGCCTCCGTGGCTGGCTGCCCTGAAATCGTTCTCTGCACACCTCCTGACAAGGATGGGAAAGCCAATCCTGTCATAGTCTATGCGGCTTCGGTCTGTGGAGTCAGGAATATATTCAAAATCGGTGGCGCTCAGGCCATTGCGGCTATGGCTTATGGAACGGAGACGCTCGCCAAATGCGACAAGATTTTCGGCCCTGGCAACCGTTATGTGATGAAGGCCAAGCAGATGGTCGGGCTGTCGGTCGCAGCGATCGATATGCCGGCCGGTCCGTCAGAGGTTATGGTGCTGGCTGACGGGACCGCTGATCCTGAGTTCGTCGCAGCCGACTTCCTCTCCCAGTCGGAGCACGGGCCGGACAGCCAGTCGATTCTGGTCTGCACATCGGAGGCTATCGCAAAATCCGTGGTGGGTGCAGTCGCAAGACAGACCGCAAGGCTGAGTCGGGGAAGCATCATTGCCAAAGCGTTGGATCACAGTCGGATGGTCGTTCTTACGAGCCGTGAGGACATCATCGATTTCGCCAATGAATATGCTCCTGAACATCTCATCATATCTATGCGTGATCCTTGGAGCGTGGCGGATAAGGTGGTAGCCGCCGGGAGCATATTCATTGGAAATTATTCTCCTGAAAGCGCCGGTGATTATGCTTCAGGAACGAATCATACTTTGCCGACGAGTGGTTGGGCGCGTTCGTTCAGCGGGTTGAATCTGGATGCGTTTATGAGGAAGATGACGATTCAGGAGATTTCGCGTGAGGGTTTGTCCGGCCTTGGGGACACAATCCGTACAATGGCTTTGGCCGAAGGGCTTGACGCTCACGCCGCCGCGGTTGAAGTAAGACTTGAAAAATAATCAGTAATGAATATAGAAGACGTTCTTAAACTCGTAAGGCCAAACATCTTAGGTCTTGAGGCATATTCGACCGCCCGGGACGACTGTGGCTCGAACCAGCCGGAAATATTTCTGGATGCCAACGAGAATCCTTACAACAATGGCATCAATCGGTATCCGGACCCACATCAGAAAGCCTTGAAGGCCAAGGTCGCGGAAATCAAAGGAATTTCTGCGGATAGCCTGTTCATCGGCAACGGGAGCGACGAGGCGATTGACCTTGTTTACCGTGTGTTCTGCGTACCGGGGGCAAGCAATGCCGTGTCCATCGCTCCGAGTTACGGGATGTACGAGGTGGCAGCCGCGATGAACGACATTGAATTCCGGAAAGTCCAGCTGAGGCCGGATTTCTCAATGGACACAGAGGCGATGCTTTCCGCGGCGGACTCCAAGACAAGGCTGATGTTCATCTGCTCGCCGAACAACCCGACAGGAAACTCGTTCCCGGTGGAGCAGATCGAGGATATTCTTGAAAGGTTCGGCGGCGTGGTGGTGCTGGATGAGGCTTACATCGACTTTTCGGTCAGGCCTTCGCTGACATCTTTGGTCAAGAGATACCCTAACCTGATTGTGCTCCAGACGCTTTCAAAGGCTTGGGGTATGGCAGGTCTCAGAATTGGATTGGCGATCGCGGATCCTGCTGTCATCGCTTTGATGTCCAAAGTCAAATATCCGTACAACATCAATGTTCTGGCTCAGAAGATGGCATTGATGAAACTTGACGAGGCGGCCAAGGACAAGGCTGTGGCCGAGATTGTGGGGCAGCGGTTCCGCTTGGAAAAAGAATTGGCCAAATGCCCGGAGGTCAAGGGAATATATTCAAGTGACGCTAACTTTTTGTTGGTTAGGTTTGAGAATCCGAATGAGGTTTACGAGAGGCTGCTTGCGGGAGGAGTCATTGTGCGGAATCGTTCCAAGGTCTCAGGTTGCGAGGGGTGCCTTCGCATCACAGTCGGCACTCCGGTGGAGAATGACAGACTGCTTCGGCTGCTGTCCTCTTCGGTCGCTGAGCCTGTCGAAGCGACCACCCCCGGTATGGAAATATTAGGCGAAAGACATATCCGAATTGTCCGTAATACCAAAGAGACAAAGATTGCCCTTGAATTGGATCTGGATTCCATTGGAGGCTCCGGACACATTTCCACCGGTCTCCCTTTTTTCGACCACATGCTTGATCAGATCCCGAACCACGGCGGCGTGGCACTTTCAATCAATGCGAAAGGCGATCTGCAAGTGGATGAACATCACACGATTGAGGATGTCGGAATCGTCTTCGGAGAAGCGATCAACGCCGCGCTCGGCTCGAAACTCGGCATGGTCCGCTACGGCTTCGTCCTCCCGATGGACGACTGTGACGCGGCTGTGCTGCTGGATTTCGGAGGGCGGATTGATTTCAGATGGAACGCGGAGTTCAAACGTGAGAAGGTCGGCGATGTTCCGACCGAGATGTTCAGCCATTTCTTCCAGTCTGTCTGCGCCGGAGCGAAATGCAACCTGCACATCTGGGCGGAGGGCGTGAACGAGCATCACAAGGCCGAGGCAATCTTCAAAGCCTTCGCCAGGGCTTTAAGAATGGCGGTCGCCAAGACCCCGTTCCCTTACGAACTACCATCAAGCAAAGGCATCCTATGATAGCGATAATTGACTACAAAGCCGGCAACATACGCTCGGTCGAAAACGCTCTGAAAAGGTTTGGAGCGGAATATGTGCTGACCGCTGATCCGGAGATGATCCGCCGCGCCGACCACGTGATCCTGCCGGGAGTTGGGGAGGCTTCCTCCGCTATGAAAGCCTTGGAGTCCACAGGCTTGGCACCAGTCATAAAGTCATTGACCCAACCTGTTTTAGGAATATGCATCGGAATGCAGCTGATGTGCGCTTCAAGCGAGGAGGGCGACACGGAATGTCTTGGAATATTCACCCCGGAAGTCACCCGCTTCCCGGAAACTCCCGGTGTCAAGATCCCTCACACCGGGTGGGATACAATCTCCGGGCTGCGCGGCCCGCTTTTCAGGAATATTCCCGAAGATTCGTTCGTCTATTATGTGCATTCGTACAGCGCGGGAATATTCCCGGATCAGACTGTCGCCGCGACTGAATATGCCGGTGTCCGTTTCAGCGGGGCGCTCCAGCGGGACAATTTCTTCGGGACGCAGTTTCATCCGGAGAAGAGCGGTTCGGTCGGGGCTGAGATATTAAAGAATTTTATTGAATATGAAGAATTTTAACATAATCCCGGCCATAGACATAATCGGCGGCCGGTGCGTGCGTCTCACGCAAGGGGACTATTCAAGGGAGAAGGTTTACTCTGACGACCCGGTCAGTATGGCGAAGGGATTCGAGCAGGCCGGCGCGACAAGGCTGCATCTTGTGGATCTGGAAGGTGCAAAGGCCGCTTGTCCGAAGAACCTGGATGTGCTAAGGAATATAACCAATGCGACCGGTCTGAAGGTGGAGTTCGGCGGGGGAGTGAAGTCGGAGGAGTCTTTGAACGCTGTTCTGGATGCCGGGGCTGAATATGTCATCTGCGGAAGCGTGGCCTTTGCCGAACCGGACATATTCAAGAATTGGCTTGGACGCTATGGGGAAAAAATCATCCTTGGGTTGGATCTGAAGAATGGTCTGGTCGCGACGCACGGTTGGAAGGAGACTGTCCCGATGTCAGCCGTGCAGGCTTTGGAGTCTTTTGAAGGACTTGTGCGTCAGGCTATTGTGACCGAGGTTTCGAGGGACGGGATGTTGCAGGGTGTGAATCTTGAGTTTTACGCCGGCCTTCAGCAACAGTTCCCGGACGTGGAGATCATCGTGAGCGGGGGCGTGTCCAATTACGAGGATCTGGAGGAATTGAGAAGGTCTGGACTTCGCTCGGCCATTGTCGGAAAAGCTATTTATGAAGGACGAGTGAAACTTGAGGATTTGTTCAGGTAATATGTTGGCGAAGAGAATTATACCTTGTCTGGACGTGAAGAACGGACAGGTAGTGAAAGGGATCAATTTCGAGGGCTTGCGTGAGGTGGGCGATCCTGTGGAGATGGGAGCTTTCTACTCTGAGCAGGGGGCTGACGAACTCGTCTATCTGGACATCAGCGCGTCTTCGGAAGGCCGGAAGACTTTCACTGGTCTGGTTTCCCGGATTGCGGAACGGATTGATATTCCGTTCACTGTGGGTGGGGGAATATCTTCGTTTGAGGATGCGGCCAGGCTTCTGGATGCTGGTGCGGACAAGATCACGGTCAACACGGCGGCGGTGTTTCATCCGGAGATCATTTCCAAGATCGCTTCCCGCTACGGCTCCCAGTTTGTTGTCGTGGCGATTGACGCGAGGACGGTCGCTTCTATGGCCGCTGAGCCTGTCGAAGCTACATCCCTGTACGGCAATGCTTACTGGCAGGTAATGACCCACGGCGGAAAAAGGCCGACCGACAAGGAACTATATTCATGGGCTAAGGAGGTACGGAACCTTGGGACGGGAGAGATCCTTTTCACGTCCATGGATCACGACGGCACCCGGAACGGCTATGCTGTGGAGGCATATTCCCGTCTCGCGGACGAACTCTCCATCCCCGTGATCGCCTCCGGTGGGGCGGGAAGCGTCGGCGACATCGAGGAAGTCCTGACGAAGGGCCGGGCCGACGCCGCCCTCGCCGCAAGCATATTCCATTACGGCGAAATCTCCATCCCCGAATTGAAAAGAACCCTCCGCACCCACGGAGTGAATGTAAGAATATAACGAACTTAATGAATATGATTGATTTTAAAACTCTTAAAGCCGGTGCTGACGGACTCGTGCCGGCCATCGTCCAGGACCGGAACACCCTTCAGGTCTTGATGCTCGGCTACATGAACGCCGAGGCTCTCGAAAAGACACAGACAAGCGGTCTCGTGACATTTTTCAGCCGCTCCCGCCAGACCCTTTGGACGAAAGGGGAGACCAGCGGCAATTATCTGCATCTGGTCTCCATCTCCGCTGACTGCGATTCGGACACTCTTCTTGTCCGCGCGATTCCTGATGGGCCGGCCTGCCACAAAGGCACAAAGACCTGCTGGGGGGACGCCGTGCCTACCAGTCTCGGTTTTATCCGCGAGCTTGAAAGCGTGATCAAAGGCCGTCACGAGCAGATGCCGGAGAAGTCCTACACCACGTCACTGTTCAAGGCAGGGACTCCGAGAATGGCCCAGAAGGTCGGTGAGGAGGCCGTCGAGACCGTCATCGAGGCCGTGAAAGGGGATGATGAAAGGATGATCTACGAGGCCTCCGACCTTGTCTACCACCTTCTTGTACTTTTGGTCAGCAAAGGCTACGGCATCGCCGACCTGGAAAAGGAACTGGAGAGGAGACATAAATAGGCCATAATGTTGTTTTTCACAGAACAAAATACGAATTTAGCTATCAGTTAGTGTAATTACCGTTTTTCAGATGAGTTCAGACAGAATATTCATTTTTGACACCACTTTGCGTGATGGCGAGCAGGTGCCGGGGTGCCAACTCAACACTGTGGAGAAAATCCAGGTGGCAAAGGCCCTTGAAGAGTTGGGAGTAGATGTCATTGAGGCGGGTTTCCCTGTTTCCAGTCCTGGGGATTTCAATTCGGTCGTGGAGATTTCCAAGGCCGTCACCTGGCCGACGATCTGTGCGTTGACACGTGCCGTGGAGAAAGACATCGATGTTGCCGCGGAAGCGCTTAAATACGCCAAACACAAGAGGATACACACGGGAATCGGAACTTCCGACTCCCACATAAAGTACAAGTTCAATTCCACCCGGGAGGAGATTCTTGAGCGTGCCGTCAGGGCTGTGAAATATGCCAAGAAGTATGTTGAGGATGTGGAGTTCTACGCCGAGGATGCGGGACGCACTGACAATGAGTATCTTGCCAGAGTGGTCGAGGCTGCCATCAAGGCCGGGGCCACGGTCGTGAATATTCCTGACACGACTGGCTACTGCCTTCCTTCCGAGTATGCCGCCAAGATCAAGTATCTTGTTGACAATGTGGATGGGATTGACAAGGCTGTCATCTCGACCCATTGCCACAACGACCTCGGTATGGCCACCGCCAACACCATGTCCGGTCTTCTTGCCGGCGCCCGCCAGTGCGAGGTCACCGTCAATGGTGTTGGCGAGCGTGCCGGCAACACGGCTCTGGAGGAAATCGCTATGATCATCAAGAGCCACAGCGACATCCCTCTCGTGACCAACATCAACACGACCAGGATCACTCCGGTGAGCCGGATGGTCTCGAACCTTATGAATATGCCTGTTCAGGCGAACAAGGCCATAGTCGGGCGCAATGCCTTCGCGCACTCTTCAGGCATCCATCAGGACGGAGTCCTCAAGAATGTCAGTACCTACGAGATCATCGACCCTAAGGAAGTGGGGATTGACGACAACGACATCGTGCTTACCGCCAGAAGCGGCCACGCCGCCCTTAAATACCGTCTGGAGGTTCTTGGAATCAAGATGGAAGGCCATAAACTTGACGCTTTTTACGATGAGTTCCTCAAACTGGCCGACAAGAAGAAGCAGGTCAGCGACGATGATCTCCTTGTGCTCGCCGGAGCCGACAGGGCTGAGGACCATCACGTCAAGCTAGAGTACCTCCAGGTGACCAGCGGCAAGGGTCTGAGACCTATCGCAAGTGTCGGTCTTGACATAGCCGGTGAGAAATTCGAGGCCGCTTCCAGAGGCAACGGTCCGGTTGACGCGGCGATCAACGCCCTCAAGATCATCATCAGGCGTCAGATGGTCATCAAGGAGTTCACCATACAGAACATCACCAAAGGCTCCGATGATGTGGGCAAGGTTCACATGCAGGTCGAGCATGACGGCCACGTGTATTATGGCTTCGGAGCCGACACCGACATCGTCACCGCGTCTGTGGAGGCGTTCATTGACTGCATAAACAAATTCAGGGGATGAACACACTTTTCGACAAGATTTGGGACAGTCACATCGTGTCCGTCATCGACGGTGGTCCCACTCAGCTCTACATAGACAGGCTTTACTGTCACGAAGTGACCAGTCCTCAAGCCTTCGAGGGCATAAGGAAGCGTGGCTGCGGTATTCTGCGCCCGGAGAGAATAATATGTATGCCTGACCACGACATCCCGACGGAAGGGACTGCTTTCGCGGATGATGTATGCCGTCGTCAGGTGGAGACTTTGGAACGGAACGCGGCTGAATTCGGTTTGGTCCATTATCCGATGATGAGTCCGGACAACGGTATAGTCCACGTTGTCGGCCCGGAGAAAGGACTTTCGTTGCCGGGAATGACGATTGTCTGTGGTGATTCTCACACATCCACTCACGGCGCCGTCGGAGCGGTCGCTTTCGGAATAGGCACGAGCGAGGTGGAGATGGTGCTCGCCACCCAGTGCATCCTTCAGCAGAAACCGCGCTCGATGAGGATAAGGGTTGAGGGAGAGCTCGGTAAAGGCGTGAGCGCCAAAGACGTGGCCCTCTATCTTATGATGAAACTTACTACTTCAGGCGCCACCGGGTACTTTATTGAATATGCCGGCTCGGCCATCCGCGGCCTATCAATGGAAGGTCGTCTGACACTCTGCAACCTGTCTATCGAGATGGGATCCCGCGGAGGTTTCGTGGCCCCAGACGAGACCACTTTCGCCTATCTCAAAGGCCGTGAGTTCTCTCCTAAGGGGAAAGACTGGGACAAGGCGGTTGAATATTGGAGGACCCTACGCAGCGGAGAAGATGCTGTCTTTGACAAGGAATATGTGTTCGATGCCGCTGACATCAGCCCTATGATCACTTACGGAACGAATCCGGGTATGGGTATGCCGGTTGACGGTACCATCCCGTCTGACACGGCTCAGCGTGCGTTGGACTATATGGGCTTCTCCGCCGGAGAAAGGCTTCTTGGGCACAAGATCGATTATGTGTTTCTCGGAGCCTGCACCAACGGCAGGATTGAGGACTTCCGTGCCTTCGCCTCGGTCGTTAAAGGCCGCGGAAAGGCTGACGGAGTCACGGCCTGGCTCGTGCCTGGTTCGTGGGCCGTCAGACGTCAGATTGAGGAAGAAGGACTTGACAGGATTCTTGCGGATGCCGGATTCGAGATCCGCCAGCCTGGCTGTTCGGCCTGTCTTGCGATGAATGCGGACAAGATCCCGGCCGGAAAATATGCCGTTTCCACAAGCAACCGTAATTTCGAGGGACGTCAGGGCCCGGGCGCACGGACGATGCTTGCAAGTCCTTTGACTGCCGCCGCCGCGGCGGTGACAGGATGTATCACTGATCCAAGAGAATTGTTATGAAACAGAAATTCAACATAATAGAGAGTGGCTGCATTCCTCTTCCGATAGAGAATGTGGACACTGACCAGATCATTCCGGCCCGTTTTCTCAAGGCTACGACAAGGGATGAGAAGTTCTTCGGAGAAAACCTTTTCCGTGACTGGAGGTACGCTCCGGACGGAAGCATGATAAAGGACTTCGTGCTAAATGATCCTCGTTACAGCGGGCGCATCCTCGTGGCCGGAGCCAACTTTGGATCCGGATCAAGCCGCGAGCACGCCGCGTGGGCTATCGCCGGCTACGGCTTCAGGGCTGTGTTGTCAAGCTCGTTCGCCGACATCCACCGCAACAATGAACTCAACAGTTTCGTGCTGCCGGTCCAGGTCAGTCCGGATTTCCTTAAAAAGATTTTCTCCGCGATCTCGGCCGATCCCGCAGTGAGACTCCGCATAGACCTCCCGTCTCAGGAAGTGACCCTTTTGTCCGACGGAAGTTCAGAGCGTTTCGAGATAAGCGCCTACAAGAAGTACTGTTTTGAGAACGCTCTTGATGACATAGATTATCTGCTTGAACATAAAGACAAGATTGAAGAATATGAAACTGAACATAGCAAAATTGCCCGGTGACGGTGTCGGCCCGGAGGTGGTGGAACAGGCCGTGAAGGCCATAGATGCGGTCTGCCGGCGTTTCGGGCACGAGGCCAAGTACCGATCAGCTCTTGTCGGTGCCTGCGCGATAGACGCTTGCGGCTCCGCTTTTCCTGAGGAGACCCTGAAAGTGTGCCTTGACAGTGACGCGGTTCTGTTCGGGGCCGTCGGGGATCCGAAATATGACAACGATCCCACGGCCAAGGTACGTCCCGAACAGGGCCTCCTTGCGATGAGGCGTGAATTGGGACTTTATGCCAACATCAGGCCTGTGGAGACCTTCCCGAGTTTGCTGGATCGTTCACCGCTCAGGCCGGAGATCGCCTCAGGCGCGGATTTCGTCTGCGTCAGGGAACTTACAGGCGGTATGTATTTCGGAGAGAAAGGCCGTTTGGACGGCGGCGACACAGCGTACGACACCAACATCTACCACCGCTATGAGGTTGAGCGGATCCTGCGTAAGGCATATTCATTGGCGATGCTTCGCCGTAAGCATCTGACGGTGGTGGACAAGGCGAATGTGCTGGAGTCTTCGAGGCTCTGGAGGCAGGTGGCCCAAGAGATGGCTCCTGAATATCCAGAAGTTCAGACTGACTATATGTACGTTGACAACGCTGCCATGAAACTGATCACCGGCCCACGCTTCTTCGATGTGCTCGTCACCGAGAACACGTTCGGGGACATCCTGACCGATGAGGCCAGCTGCATCTCCGGTTCGATGGGACTGCTTGCGTCGGCATCGCTTGGAGAACATACCGGTGTCTATGAACCGATCCACGGCTCCTATCCCCAGGCCGCGGGACGTGATGTGGCCAATCCCCTTGCCACAATCCTTTCAGCCGCGATGATGTTTGAGTACGCTTTCGGGCTGAAGCGCGAGGGCGCGGCGATCCGCAAAGCTGTCGGTGAGAGCATTGACCGTGGTTTCGTCACCGAGGACCTGGCTTCCTTCGGAGCGCGTCCTTTGGGTACGTCAGAGGTGGGTGACAAGGTCGCGGAGTTGATAGAGAACGATAATTAATGTATTGATATGAACGAACTTGACTGGGGAAGCCTCGGCTTCCATTTCAGAAAGACAAACGCCATTGTCTTCAGCCTCTACCGCGACGGGCAATGGTCTGAACCCCAACTTACCGACGATTTCGATTTCCATTTCAACGCTTTCGCCGGGGTGTTTCACTATGGTAATTCCTGCTTTGAGGGGCTTAAGGCTTTCCGTGGCAGGGACGGAAAGGTCCGCCTTTTCAGGCCGGACGAGAACGCCAGACGTCTCCGGCGCAGTGCCGACCGTCTTTCGATGGCCGCTCCTTCCGAGGAACTGTTCCTGAAAATGTGCGAGATGTGTGTGAAAGCCAATCTGGATTTTCTCCCTCCGTACGGATATAATGCGTCCATGTACCTGCGTCCTGTGCTCGAAGGCATTGACCCGCAGCTGAGCATCTGCTCCTCAAGCGAGGTTCTGTTTTCGGTCATGTGTGCTCCTGTCAGCACGTATGCCAAGGCTGGGGTGCTTACGCCGGTGACCGCTGTCATCTCGCGTGACTACGATAGGGCCGCTCCTGACGGTACCGGCTCCTACAAGATAGGCGCGAACTACGCGATGTCTCTTTACCCTTACAATCTGGCTCATTCTCAGGGTTATACGGAGCTGCTGTTCCTCGACCCCGCCACCAAGACGAGGATTGACGAGTTCGGATCCTCCAACTTCATCGGCATAAAGGGCGACACCTATGTGACCCCGTTATCCGGCAGTGTGCTGCCTTCAATCACTAACAAGTCTCTCCGCACCATCGCCGAGGATCTCGGAATGAAGGTGGAGGTAAGGCCGATTCCGGTAGAGGAGCTTGCCGAGTTCGATGAGGTCAACGCCTGCGGCACAGCGGTGGTGATCACCCCGATCCGCTCAATTGATGACAAGCCTCTGCTGGAGGGCTCAGAGGTTTCACGCACCTATGTAATGCCTTCCGGAACGGAGTGTGGTAGAAAAAGCCGCGCCCTTTATGATCGCATCCGTGGCATCCAGGACGGCATAGAGGAGGATCCGCACGGTTGGTGCGTTGAGGTATAGCCGGTCGCTGGACTTGCCGAAGCGCCGACACGTGATTCTTCACGAAGGTTTCTTGCAAATCATAAAATCAAATCTTAAATTTGCAAGAAAACTGTAGTGGCGTGATATTAAGAACAATGAAGCAGAAAGCCGTAGCGCTTTCGCTGAAAGCGATCCGCGCGGTTTCATCTCGACTTATCCAGACAAAACCATCATCGATGAGGTTCAAAGAGTTCCGTCCTTGCTCTCCTATCTTCAGACACACAGCGATGATGTAGGAGGTGACGGAATGTACATTCTCACAGGTTCTCAGAATCTGCAACTTATGGAAGCCGTGGATCAATCGCTGGCCGGTCGGGTAGGATTGCTCCACCTCCTTCCTTTTTCAAGGCAAGAGATGAAAGACGGTGGTATCTTTCCTGAATCCACAGATGCGAAACTGCTTAACGGGTGCTATCCGCGTCTGTACGATAAAGGTATTTCGCCAACCGATTATTATCCGAACTACATCAATACGTATGTCGAGCGTGATGTGAGAAACATCAAAGACATCACCGACCTCGGCAAATTCACCAGATTTCTTAAACTTTGCGCGGCAAGAACCGGACAGCTTCTGAACAAGTCTTCACTGGCAAATGATTGCGGAATATCTGTGCCCACAGTTGACTCTTGGCTCTCAATTCTGGAATCAAGCTATATCATATTCCTTCTTAAGCCAGACCATAAAAATTATTCAAAGCGCCTGGTGAAGACTCCGAAACTGTACTTCTATGACACGGGACTCGCCGCTTCTCTTCTTGAGATAAAAACTGAGACCCAAATGAACACTCATTATCTTAGGGGGAATCTCTTTGAGAATATGGTTGTGGCAGACTTTATCAAAAATGATTTCAATAAAGGAATAATAGAGCCTTCGGTTTCTTTTTGGAGAGACAGTGCCGGCAATGAAGTGGACCTGATCTACAGAGATAGTGACAAAGAGGACGCGTTTGAGATAAAGTCAGCGGAGACATTCAATGAATCGTTCCTGGATGGACTGAAATACTGGTCAAAATATTCAGGAGCCAAGCCCTCGCAATTGCACGTAGTCTATGGTGGTACCACTCCAATGGCCAGATCCGAGGCAAGCGTGGAAGTGTTCAGATAAAAACAAAAGGGGGACTATATGCCCGTTGACTAACTTTCATCATTGGGAGTTCTGGTCTGTTGGCTATCTTTTTCCGTATCGCACCAACGTCCGGATGATCTCGGGCAGCCGATAATTGTGTTTTTTAACGACATATAGTGCCTTTAAGATTAACAAGGCACATAGCGCGGCTCCGAGGCTTCGCAGCCTATTCCATAATATGCCAAAAACACTCAGGTGCGCTAACATATTCGCACCTGGAAGAGTAACATATTGTTCGTCAAGCCGATGATGTTTCAGGTGCGCATGGTTTCTCGCACCTGGAAGTTCGGAACACCAATAGAACGCCCTGTACCGCGGGCATCGACTCCTAGGTGTGCGAATACACTCGCACCTAAAATGTTAAGTCGATAGTAATCAGATGGTTGATGTTTCAGGTGCGCATAGTTTTTCATACCTGGAAGAATGGTCTCCAATTGTTTTGCAAGACAGGAAATGTACGGAATCAGTATCGTCCCGCAAAAGCCACTTGCGGACAGTCAAGATTTTACAAAATGCTTTCAGCCACATAATGTTCCTATGCCCACAGAGGTCTGATCGGGCTGAAAAACCCGAAACTCGGAATACAAGATTTTCACGTCAATGTGCCCTCAAGACGCTTCTATCAGGCTTTGGGCTGAAAGCGTTTCGTAAATTCACGATGAAATCGGCGTGAGGTAACATTCCTGATTGGTGCCGGGAAGGAAAGCCACTTTTTCACCCGAAGCATAAGCCTGGAATCTTCTGCCACACCCTGTCTTATTGTATGACTAAGATGGAAATCAAGCTCCTGACATACAGATCATTGCGCAGGAGCGTCAACTAACCGTGATTGTTTAAGCATCAGTACTATAAGCCAAATGTTAGTCAACTCCGATATAATTCCCAAAGCAAAAAGCAAGCATCCCTTTTAGGGAAAAGATGCTTGCTTTTACTTTCCTTTTTCCAAATAAAGTTTAACATTGCAAAATGTAAGGAAATTTTTGGATTGGCAAGGGATGACTTTTCAATATTTTTTTATTTCACACTCTTGGATTTCTTGCGGTTATCTCTGCGAAAATTCTTAAATTTGCAGCGCAATATCTCAAAAATGGGGTATTGTATTAGATAAATAACTAGCATTTGCTATTTATTCGGTACTTCAGAAACGTAGGAAATTTCTAAGCAATGGCCGAATAAGTCGGTAAATGTCTGCGCTTTGCGTGGACGGACTTATTCATCATTGCGGTCACCTACGGCCCTGAAGTGTGAATGGAGAACGTTCACGCTTTTTTTTGTGGCCGTAGGTTACCGCTTTCCCGAATAAGACGCGAATGCCCAACGAAAGCGCAGAATGGACACCCAGATCAAGTCCAAGGAACGGGTGTTGGCATACGGCGAGGTTTTCACGAACCCTCGCGAAGTGAACGCGATGCTCGACCTTGTGAAGCCGGAGACGGATCGGATCGATTCCCGTTTCCTGGAGCCGGCTTGCGGTGACGGCAACTTCCTCATCGAGATTCTCCGCCGCAAACTCGCCATCTGCGAGACCCGTGTCACAGCCAAACTATACACTCAACTCCAGTACGAACACGATGCTGTCTGGGCCGTCTCAAGCATCTACGGCATCGAGATTCAGGAAGACAACGCCTCGGCCTGCCGAGAGAGACTCCTGAATTACTTTATGGAGCGGTACAATCAGCTGTTCAAATCGAAATGCAAGGCCGCCTGTATAGAGTCCGTCCGTTACATCCTCTCCAAAAACATCATCCACGGCGATGCCCTTACCTACAAGCGAGCGGACAAACCTGATGAATGGATACACATCACCGAATGGAGTTTTATCGGTGGCGACAAAGTCAACCGACGCGACTACGAGTTCTCCTATCTGGTCGGTGAATATGAAAGCGATGGTCTCTTCTCGGACATCCCTGTCGAAACCTACGCTCCTGTTCATTTCTTGAATATCAACGCGGAAACCTATGGCGACAAACAGTTATAATCCAGATGTGCTCAATTGCCTTGCGAACCTGAGCAACGACGAGGTCTTCACCCCGCCGGAACTTGCGAACCGCATCCTTGATCTTCTTCCTCAGGAACTTTTCCAAAGCCCTGACACAAAGTTCCTGGATCCGTTCAGCAAGAGTGGAGTATTCCTCCGTGAGATTGTCAAACGGCTGGACAGAGGCTTGGAAAAGAATATCCCCGACCGCCAGAGCCGTATTGATCATATTCTTCACAATCAGGTCTTTGGCATTGCCATCACCGAACTGACATCCTACCTGTCCCGCCGGTCGCTTTATTGCTCAATGCACGCCGACGGGAAATACAGTGTCTCCCGGTTCAGCACAGAATGCGGGAATATTCTTTACTCAAATCGTTTCCACACTTGGGAGAACGGCAAGTGCAGGTACTGCGGAGCGTCCCGCGCCGTCTATGACCGCGGCTCCGAAGCGGAGCAGTACGCTTATATGTTCATCCATACAGAAAATCCTTCTCAATTCTTTGATAATATGAAGTTTGACGTGATTGTCGGCAATCCGCCGTACCAGTTAAGCGATGGCGGAGCGCAGGCCAGCGCTAAACCAATATATCATTTGTTTGTAATGCAAGCACTGCACCTTAAGCCACGTTATCTTTCTATGATTATTCCTGCAAGATGGTATTCAGGAGGCAAAGGATTGGATGAGTTCAGAAACGATATGCTAAATGATAAACATATTAGTCATCTTGTTGATTATTTTGATTCTACAGAGTGTTTCCCAGGTGTGGACCTATCTGGCGGTGTTTGTTTCTTTTTATGGGACCGCGATTACTTAGGACCTTGCCATATTCTTTCAAACATTAATGGTAAAGAGACAATCGCCACACGGTTCTTGCTTGAGAAAGGCGATGACACCTTTGTTCGCTTTAATGCCGCAATCAATATCATACGTAAAGTGAAAGCCTTGAATGAGAAGTCTTTTTCGACAATAGTCAGTCCCCGTAAACCGTTTGGGGTGGCTACGAATGATAGAATATCTGCAACAAAAGAGTCTGACAGTGTGAGGATTTATGCATATCCAAGCATTGGATATATTCCTAAGAATCGTATAACTTTTAATAACAAGGCGATAAAAGAACATAAGGTGTATATTTCTTATGCCTATGGAGAAAGAGGAAACTTCCCATACCTTGTGATTGGAAAGCCTTTCTATGGAGAACCAAATTCTTGTTGCTCCGAGACTTATCTTATGATTGGGCCTTTTTCATCAGAGGCTATATGTAGAAATGTAATGGAATATATGAGGACTAAATTCTTCCGTTTTTTGGTTTTGCTGCGCAAGAATACGCAACATGCTACAAACAAGGTTTATAAGTATGTTCCCATTCAAGACTTTTCGCACCCTTGGACCGATGAGATGCTGTACAAGAAGTACGGACTTGATGATGAGGAGATTGCGTTCATCGACTCTATGATCCGTCCGATGGAATAGTATCTATGTTTGACGCACGAATATAAGTGAATAAATGTCAGCTCAAGACCTACTTCGCGGCAGGGTCACTGCGACCCCGACCATATATGCCTACGAGCATATTGACTATCCGGCCCACAAGGGGTGGCTTAAGGTTGGTTACACCACACGCACCGCAGAGATCCGCGTGCGGGAACAGAATCAGACAAGTCACGTGAAATTCAAGATAGTTCTGGAGCGACCGGCTATGCGCAAGGACGGGTCCACGTTTGATGACCGACTTGTCCGAGACATTCTCAGAAAGGATCATATTCCCAATCCTGAAGGGGAATGGTGCGTCTGCGGTGTGAGGGAAGTTGAGAAGGCGATCGCGGCGGCTGTGGCAGGGAAGGACAATATGATGGAAAGGACCGAGGACTTCGAGATGCGTCCAGAGCAGAAACGAGCCGTTGAGAAAACCTCCGCATATTTCAACGCCTTCAGGAAAGATCCGTCCAACCGGGGACTTATCCCACACTTCCTCTGGAACGCGAAGATGCGTTTCGGAAAGACCTTCACCGCATATCAACTGGCTCTCAGGATGGGCTGGAAGAAGTTATTGATTCTCACCTTCAAACCTGCTGTCAAGACCGCTTGGGAAGAAGATCTGCTGACCCACAAGGATTTCGAAGGCTGGCAGTTCTGCCAGAAGCAGGATGACCGTGAGTTCAACCGTGTGGACGAACGCCGGCCTTTCGTCTGCTTCGCCTCCTTTCAGGATGTTCTGGGGAGGAACTCCGTCGGGGGCATCAAGGCCACAAACGAGTGGATCCAGACCGTCGGATGGGACTGCATAGTTCTGGACGAGTATCACTACGGAGCGTGGGGCAGGAACGCCAAGAACTTCTATGACAGGAAAGACCCTGCCCTGCGCCGTGCGGAAGAGGTCGGCGAGATTCTCACCGAGGACGCTTCCTCGGCTCGGGAGCTGGAGGCCCGCGAGATGTATGACGAAGGATTGATGCCGCTGCGTACGGGTGCATACCTCTATCTTTCCGGAACACCGTTCCGCGCCATCTCCACGGGTGAGTTTATCGAAGAGCAGATATTCAACTGGACATATTCGGACGAACAGGCCGCCAAGGAAGCGTGGCAGGGAGAGCATAACCCCTACGCGCAGCTTCCCAAGATGGTGATGCTTACATACCAACTGCCAGACAGCATCAGCGAGATTGCCTCCCGGGGTGAGTTTGATGAGTTCGACCTGAACGAGTTCTTCCGTGCTGAGGACGACCGCTTCCTGCACGAGGAATATGTCCAGAAATGGCTGGATCTCATCCGCGGTGCCTACACCGAGAACATCTTGACGGAACTCAAACTGGGCAAGGAGAAACCGCCTATGCCTTTCTCCGACAGCCGTCTGCTCAGTTACCTCCAGCACACCTACTGGTTTCTGCCTTCCGTGGCCGCCTGCCGGGCCATGTCTGTGCTCCTGAGAAAACGCTCCAACCGTTTCTTCGATGATTACAAGGTGATTGTGGCGGCCGGGAACGAGGCCGGAATGGGAGCGCAGGCCGTGGAGCCTGTCTATAATGCGATGGAAGATCCACAGCGGACGAAAACCATCACGCTCTCGTGCGGCAAACTTTCCACCGGTGTGACCGTCAAGCCGTGGACAGGCATACTGATGCTACGCAACACGACTTCCCCGGAGACATATTTCCAGGCCGCGTTCCGTGTCCAGTCCCCGTGGACGGCAAAGGACGAACATGGGGAGGATATCATACTCAAGCCTTTCTGCTATGTCTTTGATTTCGCGCCCAACCGTGCGCTGAGGCAGGTGCAGGAATATAGCTGCCAACTCAACGTCCATGAGTCCAATCCGGAGAGGAAGGTGGAGGATTTCATAAAGTTCCTTCCCATACTTGCTTTCGACGGCTCGTCGATGAAGGAGATCGATGCCGCGGGAGTGCTGGATATGGCGATGAGCGGCACCACGGCGACCTTGCTGGCCCGCCGCTGGGAGAGCGCCGTGCTGGTCAATGTGGATAACGCCACGCTCCAGCGCCTGATGAACAGCCCTGACGCAATGAGGGCATTGATGAATATCGAGGGATTCCGCAACCTCAATTCGGACATCGAGACCATCATCAACAAGTCCGAGCACGTCAAGGACACCAAGAAAGAGAAAGGCGACAGCCTTTCGGTGGCGGAAAAGAGGCAACTTTCCGAGGAAGAGAAAGAGTACAAGAGCAAGCGCAAGGAAATTCAGGACAAGCTCATCAAATTCGCGACCCGCATCCCTGTCTTTATGTACCTCACGGACTTTCGGGAATATTGCCTAAGGGATGTCATCGAACAGCTTGAACCCGCTCTCTTTCGTAAGGTCACAGGCCTAACGCTCAAGGATTTCAGCTTGTTGGTAAGCCTTGGAGTCTTCAACAGCGAACTGATGAACGATGCCGTTTACAAGTTCAAACGCTACGAGGACTCTTCCCTTGAATATACCGGCATCGACAGACACACCGGCGCCGTTGTCGGCCTTTGGGACACCGCCATCGACACCTCTAAGACTGGACCGGTTAAAGACAGAGTCGTGGACAATAACTCAGAATATGTCGAAGATCCCCTTGGGGGTGGTGAGATCATTTCCCGTAAGCCGTGGGAGACCATCCGTCCTGGCGATGCCGTCACCCACAAAAGTCTCGGCCCCGGCACCATTGTGGCCCTTGATAAGGATTATCTGATTGTTAAATTCACCGACCGAGAATCAAAGTTCCGTTACCCATCAGCCTTCGAGAAAGGTTATCTGGAAGTGTGAAACCTACTTGCCATTCGGATTATCTGCCGTTCGGTTTAAGTCTAAGTGTGTTTCTTGGGCAACGTTTTAACCCGAAAACGTTGCCCGAGAACTTCTTTGATCACAACAGGAGCATTTTCTTCATATAATGCTGCCGTCATAATCATTTTTGCCATCGACAGGAGCAATATTGCTTGTTTGCGCTCCTTTGGCCGTATGCAAAGGCGCTTGGCAAGAAGCTTGGCGCAGGACTTTTCTTTTGTCGTGATTTTTGTGTAAGTTTGCAGGTTAAACAGACAGTCAGGAAATGTTTAGGAAACTTGCGGACAGAATGAAGGAGTTCAAGCTCACGATGAGGATGAAGCTGACGCTGAGCCTCAGCGCGATAGCCGTGACACTGCTTGTCTCCAGTGTGATCTCCATCATGGAGTACTATAGGATGAGCAACTATGTGTCGGATCTCATCGCGGACAACATCAGGAGCGTCAATGTCGCGCAGAAATTGTCCGAAGTCACGAACAAGTACAATCTGGATCTTCTGGCCCTGATCGGTGACAACTCGGTCAACACTCTTCCGGACTTCCATCAGAAGGAGTTCATGGGGCATTGCGACTCGCTTCGCAACTCCTTGACTTCCGACAAGATGGTCCCGCTGACTGATTCTGTTGTCTATGCGTATTCAGCTTACATGCTGACTTCGCTGGAACTGAACGACGTGATGCTGTCGGACTTCATCGACACCAGGGCTTGGTACTTCGACAGGCTTCAGCCCAAGTTCAGGAGGCTGAACCACTACATTGATGTGCTCAACGAGGCAATCTACGATGACCTGAAGAAGAACTCCCTGACGTTCCAGAGGGGGTTCTACAGGAGCATCATTCCGGGTGCTGTGGCTGTGGGTGTCGGGCTGCTGCTTGTGCTGATGCTGTTGTTCTTCCTGCTGGTGTTCTATGTGAATCCTATCTACAGGATGCTTTCCGGGCTGAACAACTACAGATCCTACAACAAGAAATACTCCTACTCCTTCGAGGGTGATGACCAGCTGGCGGAACTTAACGACGGCATCACGGAACTGACGGGGGAGAATCAGATGCTGCGCAAGAGGGTGGCGAACCTGCGGGCCAAGGTCGCTTCGACAGGCTCCGCTCATAATAATAATTAAAGAATATCCAAATGAACATCAAGGTGATATCCAGAAACGTTGGCTACGCTCTGCTTGTCAGTGCGCTGTTCATGTTCCTGTCCATTCTGGTCTCTGTGGCGAACGGCAATGACAGTGCCCTCGCCGCCCTGATGATCAGCTTCACGATCACCTTCACCGTCGGTGTGTTCCCGTTCATATTCGTAAGGAAATCGGCTGGCATCACCCTTAAGGACGGCTATATGATCATCGCGCTGTCCTGGCTGCTGTCCTTCATCTTCGGGATGCTTCCGTATGCGCTTTGGGGCGGGCCGTTCACGATTATAAACGCCTGGTTTGAAAGTGTTTCCGGATTCACGACGACCGGCTCGACAATCCTTGACAACGTTGAGGCGCTGCCGAACAGCCTGCTGTTCTGGCGTTCCTCGACGCACTTCATCGGAGGCTTGGGAGTCGTGGTCTTCCTGCTGCTGATCATCCCGAGTTCGTCTCAGATGAGGTTGAGGCTGACTACCCTTGAGCTTTCGTCCTTGTCCAAGAGGGAGTACAGATCCGGCGCGAACAAGACAGTCTATATCTTCACTTATGTCTATTTTGGATTGACCGCAGCCTCGTTCCTGCTTTATGTGATGGCCGGGATGAGTCCTTTCGACGCGATCAACCATGCGATGAGCGTCGTGGCGACAGGCGGCTTCAGCACCAGGAACGCCTCCATCGGTGCCTATGACTCGATCACGATCGACCTTATCACGATGCTCTTCATGGTACTCTCATCCGTCCATTTCGGAATGATCTTCGTGGCTGTCGTGACAAGATCCCTCAAGCCGTTCAAGAACGAGATATTCAAGTTCTATCTTTCCATGATGGTTGTGGCGGGGGTGATCGTGTCGATCTCGATCAAGGCGCACGGGTTCGAGGAGGCCTGGGGGCGCTCCTTCCTCTCCGGCTTCTTCCACGTCATGAGCTTTGCCTCGACGACAGGGTTCAGCATCGCTGACAACAGCTCCTGGCCTGTTCTTTCGGACACCATACTGGTGCTTATGGGAGTATGTTGCGGCATGGCCGGCTCCACCACCGGCGGCATCAAGTCCGACAGGATGATGTTTCTGTGCAAAGAGGTTAAGTACCAGTTGAGGATGGTTCTGCATCCTGCGTCCGTCAAAGATATAAGGGTGAATGGCAGGGTGATCCGGCAGAACGACATTGCCCCGCACATCCTCTACATCGCCCTCTACGGCCTTGTGGTGATCATCTCGCTCGCGGCCTGCCTCACGCTCGACCCTGACAACAACCAGTCATTCACGGCGATACTCTCGTCCCTTGGCAATGTTGGACTTTCGGTGGACCCGCTCGGCTCAATCTACAGCTATAACGGAGAGCCATCCTCCCTCAAGTTCATCTACACGCTTGACATGTTCCTCGGACGTGTCGAGATCTATCCGATTCTGGCTGTTGTGATGATGATTTTCAGCCGGAGAAACAAGTAGAGGCTATGTACAGGGGGGAGTTTTTCTATAAGCGTTTCAAGGATAATTTTCCTTATGATGGGACGGAGGATCAGGATCGGTTGTTCCGGGAGATTGCGGATTTTGTTACTTGTGATGACGCTGATATTCTGGTGGTTAACGGGTATGCTGGTACGGGAAAGACTTCGGCGATCGCGGCGGTGATCAGGGCGTTTGATGATTTGAGACCTAAGGTACATACTGTCGAAGCGACTGTGTCGGAAGCGTCCGATGAATATGAGGAAATATGCTACCTCCTCGCTCCCACCGGCCGCGCCGCGAAAGTCCTATCCCTGTACGCTGGCAAGCCTGCCCGCACTATCCACAAATGCATCTACCGCCAGAAATCTATCGGCGATGACGGCTTCGGCCAGTTCTCATTAGCCCCTAACAAGCTCTCCCACAAACTCTTCATCGTGGATGAGGTCTCCTTGATAGGCATAGACGATGCCCAAAGGCAAGGCACGACCCAATTTGGTACCGGAGACCTTCTGAAGGATTTGATTGAATATGTCCGCGCCGGCAACGACTGCCGCTTGATAATGATCGGCGATTCAGCCCAGCTGCCTCCTGTCGGAATGGACGCCTCACCCGCTTTGGCGAAGGAATATATGGACGGTTTCGGTGGAGTCTGTTACAGTAGCCTGACCGAGGTCGTCCGCCAGCAAAAAGAATCAGGTATCTTGTTCAACGCCACGAAATTACGTGAGTTGATTGCCTCGGATCTCTACGGTGACGGGATGTACACTCCTGATGAGTTGGGTCTGACCGTTGACGGTTTCGATGACATCGTGAGGATAACCGGCGGCGAACTTATCGACACCCTGAACTCGGCGTATTTTTCTGAATATTCAAAAGACGACGCGGTGGTTCTTTGCCGTTCCAACAAGCGCGCGAACCGCTACAATGCCGGCATCCGGGCCCAGGTCTTCTATGATGAGGAGCGCTTGGTCCGTGGCGAGAAACTGATGATAGTGAGGAACTGCTACCAGTTCCTGAAAGGTGTCAAGTGTATGGACTACATCGCCAACGGTGACATCGCCAAACTCGTGTCAATCAAGAATTTCGAGGAGCGTTACGGCCTTCATTTCGCCGATGCCCGCCTTTCATTCCCGGACTACGATGACACCGAGATCGTCGCGAAAGTCTGTCTGGACACCCTTGAGTCCGAGTCCGCATCCTTGAGTTACGAGCAGCAGAACCAGCTTTATAACGGTGTGAACGCAGACTACGCCGACATCCCGACCAAGAAAAAGCGCTACGAGGCCGTTCGTGAGGATCCTTACTACAACGCTCTCCAGCTAAAGTACGCCAACGCCATCACCTGCCACAAAAGCCAGGGCGGCCAGTGGAGCTGCGTCTTCATCGACAACCCCTTCTGGCAGGACGAACTCACAGTCGATGACCTCAAATGGCTCTACACCGCCCTCACCCGCGCCACCGCCAAGGTTTACCTCGTCAACTTCAAGGATGAGTATTTCGCATAGTGTGGCTGGACAGTCCTCGGACTAAATCATAATTATTTTCTTTCACCGCGTTTGTAATATTGAAATAATTCGTATCTTGCAGCCAGTTAACCATTAATGCGACAAAATATAACCAAGAATATAAAACCAACATTATGAAAAAGGCCATTCTCATCATCGTCTCGCAGTTGTCGCTTGTTTTCACACAAGCCTTCGCCCAGATTCCGGAGCTCACGCATTCGAACGTTATTCCACCTTCTCCCGTCGCATCTGAGCTTACCAAGTACATCACCTACCCTGTGGATTTGTGTAACGGCCTGGTAAAGACAAGCATTCCGCTATATGAGATTGTTGACGGTGACATACGGATTCCGATAACCTTGAATTATCACGCATCAGGGCTTAAGCCTAATATGCGCTCAAGTCACTGGCTCGGTGACGGTTGGAGCCTGTCCACAGGACCGTCGCTGTCACGGACGATCAATGGTGTGGCGGACGAGATCAACTACGATGCATCGATCGCGTTGTCCGACAACCTGACCTATGAGCAGCTTAATGCGATATACACACAGGCGGTGGACGTTGCGCTGGATGAGTTCCACTACTCCCTTCCCAGTGGTGGTGGGCGTATGTACCTACGCCGGGGAACGGACGGGTCGGTTACCCCGGTGACGATTCCAAGGGACAATATCATGGTGACATTCTCTGGCGGAAAGTCGATGCCTGTGTTCCGCATCACGGACGGGGATGGAATGGCCTACACGTTCGGCGATGACAAGGACTTCTACCATGACCGCTACCACGACCGCGTCATGCACAAGTTTGGTTTGTCGGCGCGTGAGGTGCCGACATCGTGGAAGATACGTGAGATCCGGTCGGCCGCCACTGGGCGTAGTGTTACGTTCGACTATACGTCCAACATCACGGAGACCTTCTGCAGCCGTTACGCGGATGCTCTGATAATGATTGACGACTACTCTGGTCATTCTGCGTACACGGTTCCTCTTGTCAGTGTGTCCACCTGCCAGAGTTTTGACAGCAAGCTTTATAGGTATGACCGTGACTCTGGAGGCCTTGTTGAGGCGAACACGGGAGTGGTGAAATCTCCAGATGGCTACTCATTCCCTATGCCGTCGAAGGTGGATGTGGTGCAGTACAACTCGTATGTTCGCAGGATCGACTTCAGTGGTGGACACGTGCTGTTCAACATGAGTGCGAACCCAAACGAGGGCCTAAGGTCAATGGAGGTGTATGACCTGTCAGACGTCCTTGTGAAGAGGGTTGTGTTCAACCAGACCTATATGCGTGACTTCTTCTACCTCAACCTTGACTCAGTTCGCATTGAGTCCCCCGACGGGGGTGAGTCTGAGACATACTCGTTCGCCTACAACGGTGTTCTTCCTCCTCGCGATACTCGCTCGATAGACAGGTGGGGATACTACAACGGCAGGAAGAACTCCACTTTGGTGCCGACGGTGACAACCGAAGTGATAGTGAACAACTACACGTATCCGAGTGAGAAGGTGACGGTGACGATCCCCGGAGGGAACCGAGATCCTGACGAGGTTGCGATGCAAGCTGGGATTTTGACATCGGTGACATATCCGACCGGCGGACGTACGGAGTTCAGTTACGAGGCGCACCGCTACATAGATGACCACGGAACCTCCCACATGGCTGGTGGCTTGCGCATAAGGCAGATCCGTGATGTGGAGTCAAACGGCAATGTACTATACCGGAACTTCCGCTATAGCACCTACGCTGATCATATCAATGGGGGAGGAGTCCTTAACGTCGTCCCTGCGGCATCCTCATATCCGTATGACACAAACGAGGTCTACTATCGGGAGACCACGTGTTATGAATACAGACCCAGTTTCACTACTGATATCCGAAGTCTCTCCGCGACTTACAAGGAGCGTGTGTGGACGGACAACTCAATGGTGAGCCCCCTGTCTCAGAACGGCGGATCCAGTGTGAGCTACCCCTATGTGTTCGAGATCAGGTCGAGCGACGCGGCGGGCAAACAGACCATAGGGGAGACAATACATGGATTCGATGTCTCGACGTCGCATCCGATCAAAAGGCCGGGCACGAATCTCGTGCACGACAACCGCCAGGAGTGGAAACACGGACATAAGATGTCGGAAACCGCTTATGAACGTGATGGCGACGGAGTGCCGCGCGAGGTTTTAAGGACATCCTACGGCCATACGTCAGAACTGGATTACGGCACAGAGTCCACGGCTCTCAATCTGAGGTATGTCTACAAAGCAGCACGCGTTTATGGGGAGGACGAGTTCCGCGTCCCGGAAGAGCACAAGGAGATACAGTGCCAGACCACGACTCTCGTCCAAGGAAGGAAACTCCTGACATCGATGACCGAGAGAGTTATGGAGACCAACGGTGCGTTGACAAAATCCACGCTTTACACTTACGATAACTATGGCAACGTGGTCACTAAGACGGAGAACGTGGGGCTCCCAGACTTCGACAAGAAGGTCACCACCTATACCTATCTGCATAACAAGGTGGGTGGCGTGTATCCAGCGATGGTGTCCGCTGGGATGACTGGGATTCCAATCGAGACAAAAGTCTATAAGAACTCGATCAATAGTGCAAATCTGCTGACAACCCTTTCCATAAGTTACGGATCCTACCCTTGCGCCTCCGGGACGTTTTTCGCCCCTTCGGCCAGGTCCCTTACGATCCGCGGCGCAGGCACCTCCGAGCGGAGGATCCTGTTCAATGAATATGACCGCAGGGGGAATCCTCTTGAGACAGAGGACACTGACGGCAGGAAGACGGTCTATCTGTGGGGATACAATGGGTATTACCCTGTGGCCATGGTGGAGGGCAGTGACTGGGACAGTGTCAAGGATAAGGTTGACACGTCCGGCCTCAATGGCGGCGACTTTACGCAGATCCGAAAGAAGCTGGTCTCATTCAGGTTGAAATGCAGGGACGTGCCGGATATGTTTATCAACACTTATGAATACAAACCTTTGGTTGGCTTGTCGTATCTTAAGAGTCAGTCAGGTAGTATATTTGATTATGAATATGACGGCCTCGGCAGACTCTGTCGGACATTTGTGAGGAACGGAACAACGCACAAGAAAGAGCTTCTGTCATCCTATTCCTATAGCTACGGGCCATCAGCCGGCGGCAACCGCATCCGGACAAGAGACTACCTCGGTGCCGATGCGGCATCCTTCAAGGAGACCAACACCTATCACGATCTCCTTGGCAGGCCGGTAGAGACGGTGATGACAGCGGCTTCTCCTGCTGGCAAGGACATTGTCTTTTTGAATGAATATGATGACTTCGGCAGGCCGTACAGAAAGTTCTGTCCTGTTCCGATGACGACATCGACAGGAGCCTATGCATCCTTCTCCGACATTCACCCAGAGATCCTCAAGTTCTACAATTGGGAAGTGTATGCTTTTTCCAAGACCTTGTACGATGATTCCCCTCTTGACAGACCGGTGGAGGAGTACGGCCCTGGCTCCCCATGGCACACGAGAGGGAAGTCGGTGAGGACCTCGTATCTGGTGAACGATGGCTCGGGACTTCTCTCGTGTTCGGGGTATCTTGTGGAATCAGACACATCCTTGACCTGCGTCGGGACCCTGCCTTCCGGAAACCTCAGGGTTGAGAAAAAGACCGATGAGGACGGAAACGTCACGTTGACGTTCACTGACAGGCTCGGACGTAAGACTCTGGAGAGGACGGTTGATGGAGAACGGTACCAGGACACCTATTACGTGTATGATGACCTTGGATTGCTCAGGTATGTACTAACACCGGAGGCTTCAGCCGTGATGCCTTCATCAGGGACGTTCGGTGATTCCTCGTCTCCGTTGTCTGCGCAGGCCTATGTCTACAAGTATGACGGCAAAGGCCGGTGCGTCAGCAAGAGGCTGCCTGGCTGTGCTCCCATCCTTTACAGGTACGACAAGGGCGATGTGCCTATATTTTCTCAAGACGGAGAGATGAGGAAGAGAGGAAAGTGGATGTTCTCGTTCCGTGACGCCCTGGGCCGTGACGCGGTAAGCGGTGTCTGGCCTTCGGCTCAGGCCCCGTCTCCTGCCGTGCCGGTTGTGGCCACGTATGACGGAGCCTCCCCGCTCGGCGGCTATTCGGTCAACACCCCAGTTCCGTCCGACTGCAAACCCCTGTCCGTCAGCTATTATGACGACCACTCGTTCATGGACGACCTCGTCCCGTCTGACGCAAGGCGCGTCCTGGCGTGTGACACGCTGTCCAACTACGGGATACCTGTCGTCGGATCTGACAGGTGCAAAGGGTTTCTGACAGGCACCGCCGTCTATTCCCTGACCGACCCGACGTCCAAGACGGTATCGTCATTCTATTACGACTACCAGGGCCGCCTGATCCAGAGCCACCGCAAGGAGGCGCTTGGCGGGGCCGGGCATATTCATCAGTCCCTTACTTTCACGGGCAAGCCGTCTATGACAAGGGAAACGGTCGCGCTTCCGGATGGCCGCATTGATTCGCTGGTCACAGTG
>ERZ1027255.88-NODE-88-length-35333-cov-8.353847_pt1 | contig 35333 bp, 33 predicted proteins | sample MGYA00519261_ERZ1027255 | MGnify/ENA primary metagenome ERZ1027255 (study PRJEB26926, sample SAMN06164399) | human gut metagenome | biome: ENVO:00009003; feature: ENVO:2100002; material: ENVO:00002003 | host: Homo sapiens | place: USA | collected 2012 ...
CGTGGGCTCGGAGATGTGTATAAGAGACAGAATGATATGTTAATGTTATTTGTTTTTAATTTTAATTCCGGGATGCTGTTCCCTTGAACTAATCATATCATATCATCTTTCTAGGAAAAGTGTTAATACTTATAACTAAGAGCTTGCTATAAATATATTTTATAAGCAATTGTTTTCCAAAACATCAGAAAGCTCTCTAGTAGCTGCACCAACATCCATGTTATTTACTGCATAATCACATATCTGGCGGTTGCGTTTCTCTGCATCTATCGACAGAATACGCAGTGTCTTTTCTTCTATTGAGTAATCCTGTTCTATGATATCCCGGATTAAAAGCTCCTTATCACGTGCCACATACACTATAACAGTAGGAAAATGGCGCTTCATGGCAATGGCGCCGCACATGTCAAGCGGCATCACGACAAAGTGTCCCTTTGCAAGCACCGCCTCTATATCCTCCATTTTGGTGCCATACTGTATTCCTGCGTATCTTGTCTTTTCAAAGAAATCCTGTGCATTGAACTCCTCCTCCGTCAGGTACCTATGCTTATCTCCGGGCTTGGTACAGTATGTTTTCGGATTCTCAAACTGCTCCATGGCGCACAGGCTGTCTGAGAGCGCTGTTTTTCCTGAGCCTGATGGTCCGACAAGCGCCACAACTGACGGATTCTTTATATTTTTATTTCTATATAATGACGCATTTATTATCTGCTCCACGAGATATACAAACTCTGTGATATTATTGACCGATAACAATCCTGTCATTTTTGAATTCCACGGCTTTCGCATGAGCACAGGATATGTGGCCGGTGTCTCAAGCACATTGTGTATGGCATCATCTAAAATAATATCAAACTGCACAAGATTTTTTGCATTGCCAAGTATGATATTTTCTGTCGGAAAATCAGGAAATGCCTCCATTATCTGACTCGCTCTCACTCCCATGAAGCCCGGTGCCACCGCAGTGATAAAATAGACCTCTCCAATATCCATAAGCTTTCTTATCATCCGCTTTGTCTCTTCTGTAGGCTTCTGCCTCTCGTAAAGTGTATTATCCCGGTAAAATTCCTTTATGACAGAGGCTCTGCCGGTATTCTCCCAGGAATCTATATCCTCCAGTTCAAGCGGTGGGGTGATATTATATTTTTTGTTTGCCATATCTATGGCTATACTGTTGAATGGGGCTGTCACATCATCCCAGTCAAGTCCTATTTTAGGTCTTATCATGCTTATCCCTTTCTGTTTCGTAACTATTTATAACAAAAAGACCTGCAACAACTGCAAGTCTTAACAAGTAGCGAGGGAGAGACTCGAACTCTCAACCTCCCGGGTATGAACCGGACGCTCTAGCCAGTTGAGCCACCTCGCCATATTTGATTGATACCTTTAAAAGGATGGGACCTACAGGGCTCGAACCTGTGACCCTCTGCTTGTAAGGCAGATGCTCTCCCAGCTGAGCTATGCTCCCGTTAGCTGTCGTCTTGAGTTGTATCTCTCAGCGACGATATTTATTATACACTATCCAAAGCCATTTGTCAAGAGTTTTTTGAAATTTCTCAAAAAAAATTAAAGCCCGTAAACGCTTTATTATCGGGCATTTGAATAGTGTACATAAAATATTCATTAAATATTATTCTTTTATTAACCCTAAAATCTCTTCAGGAGTAAAGTGATATTTCTTATCACAGAAGTGACACTCAACGTCAGTACCACCGTCTTTAGAAAGATCTTCAAGTTCTGCCCTGCCCAAAGATATAAGAGCATTCTCTACTCTTTCCCTTGAACAATCGCAACGATAATTAACCTCAAAATCATCAAGAACGTTCGGTTCAAGACCCTCCAAGGCTTTCATTGCTATAGCTTCTGTGGTCATACCACCACATATAAGCTTTGTTACAGACTCCATTCCGTTTATATTCTTCTCTATCTGATCTATTGCTGACTCAGGTGCAAACGGCAAAAGCTGAATAAGAAATCCACCTGCACAATTCACTGTCAGATCTGGATTTACAAGTACGCCAAGAGCGCAGACGCTTGGCACCTGCTCACTGACAGCAAGATAGTTAGTTATGTCCTCTGCTATTTCACCTGAAACAATAGGTACTTGTCCGCAGTACGGCTCTTTAAGTCCCATGTCCTTGACCACACTAAGCGTACCATTAGAGCCTACAGCCCCTCTGACATCAAGCTTGCCTTTATCGTTAAGCGGCAGTTCCACCACTGGATTTTGTACATACGCCTTAACATTTCCCATGCTGTCAGAAACGCATATAAGCGCACCTGTAGGACCGTCACCGTCCATTTTTACAGTAATAGAATCATCTTTGCCTTTAAGTCCAAATCCCATGAGCGAAGTACCCATGGCAAGTCTGCCAAGTGCCGCCGTGACCACAGCGGAAGTTTTATGTATCTCCTCAATGCGTGAAACAATATCCTTTCCGTCGATAGCGCTGCACACAACGGAAGCGTCTTTACTTATAACTCTAACTATTCTACCCATAAAATCACCCTCTGTTTATTCTCCTGCACACATAAAGAACTCTCTGCGTTTTATCATTAACTGGCGAGTCCTCAAATCCGTCATACTTTCCTATAAGCTCAAAATCATTTGACTTTACAAGCTCGCTCAAAAATTCGTCCGTATATATCCTCTCTGTGAAATCCTCGCTAAAACGACAATAAGAGCCGTCCTCCTGCTCCTCAAAGAAGTCAAGATATATACTCACGCTGTCATCATCATTAAGCTCATTCTGCCATGCACAGAAAAGCCCATCAAGATCATAGCAGAACGCATTGTCTGCAAGGATCACTCGGTGCTTGTACACAGTATTTACATCAAATATGAAAAGTCCACCATCGCAGGTAAATTTTGACACACACTCAAAAGTCTTTCTGACAGCTTCCTCATTTTCAAGGTGATTTATGCTGTCAAGAACACAAACAACAGCATCAACTGCGCCATACAGATCAAGCTCAGTCATATCCTGCATAAGATACTGTATGTTCAGACCGCTTTCATAGCGCTTATCCATGGCTTCTTCCAGCATTTGATCCGACAGGTCAACGCCTACCACATCATAATCAAGACGTGCAAGTGCTTCACTGAGCGAACCTGTGCCGCAGGCAAGGTCCAAAACTACCTCATGCTCTGAACTGTATCGTTTTATAAGTTCATGACACCGTGCCGCAATTTTTCCGTAATCAACATTCTCTGTAAGCTTATCATAGTAACAGGCAAATCTGCCGTATCCGCTCATTACTTATCTTCCTTCTTATCCAATCTGTCAAAAACGATATTATATCCGCCTGAGCCGTCATAAGAAAGCGAGCGGTTCACACGGCTTATAGTTGCCGTTGAAGCACCTGTTTCGTTTACTATATCGCTGTAAACATGATCCTTTGTAAGCATTTTTGCAACCTGAAAACGCTGTGAAAGTGCTTTCAGCTCAGGTATAGTGCAAAGATCTTTAAAAAACAGCCTGCATTCCTCGACAGTTTCAAGACAAAGCACTGCTTCATAAAGATCGTCTAAATTTTTGATCTCAAGTTTCTCTTTCATGAAAAAAATCTCCTTTACGTTTCATGGTGTAAAGTGTTAAACCATAAATATATTTTAACACAAGTCATGAAAAATGTAAAGGAGAATTATGAATTTTTTATTTACTTACTCTTAATTTTTTCTTCTATTAGGCGTTAGAAAACCGCCGAATGACTTCGGCTCATCAGAAATATCCTCTTTATCATCGTAATATTCCTCTTCCTCGTCCTCTGTATCGCTTTCTAGTTTCTCTGGTGGCGTTATCTCAGCTCCCTCGGATATATCGTCTATTATTGCCCTCAGTTCATCTACGCCCTCTCCTGTGATAGCAGAGAACTCCACACAGGTGATGTCCTCAAAGCATGGTATCTCTGTCTTGAAAGCTTCCATACGTGCTTTTCTGGCGTTAGGTTTGAGCTTATCAGCCTTGGTGAACACGATTATAAATGGTATCTCAGCGTCAATAAGATAATTTATCATCATCAGATCGTCTTTGCTCGGTGGGTGACGCATATCCACAAGCTGAAAAACAAGTGCAAGCTGTCTGCTGCCGTCGTCAAGATAGCCACCTATAAGACTGCCCCACTGCCTTTTCTCGGATTTTGATACGCTGGCATAGCCATATCCAGGCAGATCAACGATATAGATATTCTCCACAGAAAAGAAGTTTATTGTAACAGTTTTACCTGGCATAGAGCTTACTCTCGCCAAGTTTTTTCTGTTAAGAAGCTTGTTTATCAGCGACGACTTTCCCACATTCGACCTGCCGGAAAAGGCAAATTCAAGTCTGTCAGACTTGGGTATCTGCGAGAATTTTCCAAAGGAAGTATAAAATTCTGCTTTGTTATAATTCATAGGCGGCCCTTTCTATACCGTTAATTTTTTTCGCTCCGGCTCGTTCTTGCTTAGGAGTTCAAGCGGAACATTATTTTTGCTGTTTGGAACAAGTGCAACGTCAAGCACATCCTTAATAGTCTTTGCGAACACGAACTCGCAACAAAGCTTTACTGTATCGTCAACGTCATCAAGATCGCCCTTATTAGCAAAAGGCACAATAATAGTCTTTACCCCTGCCTTGTATGCAGCCATAGTCTTTTCACGGAGACCGCCTATAGGCAGTACTTTGCCGCTAAGAGTTATCTCACCTGTCATAGCAACGTCACTGCGTACTTTTATATTACCCAATGCAGAGATGATGCCTGTTATCATGGTAACACCTGCAGATGGACCGTCCTTAGGCACAGCACCCTCGGGAGCGTGTATATGCAAATCTTTTTTCTCGTAAAAGTCTTTATCGATGCCATATTTGTCAGCAACGCTTCTGCAATAGCTTACGGCAATCTTTGCAGACTCCTTCATAACGTCGCCAAGTGAGCCTGTAAGCTCTATTCTGCCCTTTCCGTCAAGTACAAGGACTTCCAAAGGCATGACAACTCCGCCCACTGACGTCCATGCCAGACCATTTACAGAGCCAACAGCATCTTTATCTGATACAACATCAGGGAGATATTTCTCATGACCAAGATATTTTTCAAGATTATCCGCCTTGAAAGTAACTTTCTTAACACCGTCTTCAACTATCTCCTTAGCAGCCTTTCGGCAAAGCGAGCCTATCTGTCTTTCAAGATTTCTAACGCCAGCCTCTCTTGTGTAGCTGTCTATAAGCTTATAGATAGCATCATTGCAGATGCGTATCTGAGATGCTTTAAGACCGTTCTTACCTTCCTGCTTTTTAATAAGATGTTCCTTTGCAATATGGAACTTCTCCTCCCTAGTATAGCTAGACAACTCTATGACCTCCATACGGTCGAGAAGAGGTGCTTGAACAGTATCGAGAGTATTTGCAGTTGTAATAAACAGCACATCACTTAGATCAAACGGCACTTCAATATAGTGATCTCTGAAAGCATTGTTCTGCTCGCTGTCAAGAACCTCAAGCATAGCAGACGATGGATCGCCTCTGAAATCATTGCTCATCTTGTCTATCTCATCAAGAAGAACAACAGGATTTTTACTTCCTGCAAGCTTCATGGCATTCATTATTCTTCCTGGCATTGCACCAACATACGTCTTTCTGTGACCTCTGATATCACTTTCGTCCTTAACACCGCCCAATGAGACCCTTACAAAGTTTCGATTAAGTGCTCTAGCGACAGACTTTGCCACTGAAGTTTTGCCAACGCCTGGAGGACCAACAAGACAGAGGATCTGCCCCTTGACATCAGGAGTAAGCGCTCTTACAGCAAGATTTTCAAGTATTCTATCCTTGACCTTTGCCATGCCATAATGATCTTTGTCAAGGATCTGCTTAGCTTTTTTGATGTCAGTTCTATCCTTTGTGACAGTATTCCACGGCAATGCAAGCACTGTGTCGAGATAATTTCTCAGCACAACACCCTCCTGTGACATCATACCCATCTTGGAAAGCTTCCTGACCTCGCCCATAAGCTTATCACGAACTTCTTCGGACAATATAAGTGAATCTATCCTATGTGTGTACTCATCGATCTCATTTACATCTGAGCCGTCTTCATTTTCGCCCAACTCATTCTGTAACGCCTTGATCTGCTCACGAATATAGTATTCGCGCTGACTTTCTTCTATCTGAGAATGGACCTGACTATGTATCCTTCTTTCAAGAGATAAAACATTGGTCTCTCGTGAAAGCATAGTGATCATAAGAATTAGCTTATCTAAAACAGACGGGGCTTCAAGAAGCGACTGTCTGTCAGTAAAAGCTAATGGAATATTAAATGCCAAACTTTCAAAAAGTTGAACAGGCGTTTTAGAACCGAGTATCTGGGCATAAAGCTCTTCAGGCATTTTAGGAACCACCTTAACATACTCTTCAAACTCATCTAAGACCGAACGAAAAACAGCAAGTTGTTCGTCATCGTCAAGCCTATCCTTTGAATAATTTGGTACAAGTCTTACATCAGCTTCATAGCAATCATCATACTGATAAAACTCAGCAAGTCTCGCTTTACGCAGACCCTCTACATAGCATCTGTATATTCCATCAGGTGCTTTAACGATCTGTCTTACCTTTGCTACAGTACCCACCTTGAACATATCCTTTTTTTCAGGCATTTCAAGATAAACGTCTTTTTGCGCACAAAGAAAAACAAATCGATCGCCGTCCATGGCATTTTTCATGCTCTTTATAGTTCTTGGTCTGCCAACATCAAAATGCATAGACATTCCAGGAAAAACTACCAGATCTCTCGTTGGAACACACGGCATAATATTATTTATTTTAACATCAGTTTTATCTTTCATAGTTGCTCCATTTCCTTACAGCTCTACAAATACTGTAATGCTTTGTTATACAGCTTTAGTATATAATATCACATTTATGATACATTTGCAAGCCCCACTCAGAAACTTCCCCTTAACAAAAAGAGGCACCTATAAAGGTACCTCAAAATAGAAAACACTATTAGTCAGCTACATATGGAAGAAGTGCCACATGACGTGCTCTCTTGATAGCTGTTGTAAGTTCTCTCTGATGATAAGCACAAGTGCCAGTTACACGTCTAGGGAGGATCTTAGCTCTCTCTGTCATGCACTTTCTAAGCTTTGCGATATCCTTATAGTCGATCTTTTCAGCTCTGTCTGCACAGAACATACAAACCTTCTTACGACCTCTCTTCATAGGTCTGCTTGTATTTCTTTCCTTTTCCATGGTAAATTTCCCTCCTTAGAGAAATATTTTTTCAAAACTCCTCTGCTTAGAACGGTACTCCGTCATCGGACAATACTTCTTCAAAATCATCAAGGTCACCAATGGACAAAGCGTCATTTGATGGAGCATTGTTATAGTTATTCTGATTAGAATTGTTTGCAGGCTGTGAATATCCACCATTGTTCTGCTGGTAATTATTCTGCTGATAACCACCATTTCCGTAGTTATTGGAATAGTTACCTGCTCCCTGCTGTTTTGGTTCACCTGTGAAAGACACACTGTCAACATTGACCTCAGTTGTATAATGCTTTACACCATTCTTGTCATCAAAAGAACCTGTTCTTATCTGACCTTCAAGAGCGATCATTCTGCCCTTTGAAAAGTATCTGTTGATAAATTCAGCTCTCTGCCCCCAAGCAGTGCAAGTAATAAAATCAGTCTGCTTTTCAGCACCCTGACGAACTGGTCTGTCAACTGCAACATTGAATCTCAAAACTGCATTTCCACTAGGAGTCTGTCTTACTTCAAGATCCTGAGTGATCCTACCCATTAAAATAACTCTGTTAAGCATAACTTTTCCCTCTTTCGCAGTTTTACTTGACCGTTACTAAGAAACGGATCACGCCGTCTGTGATACCAAGAATTCTCTCAAGCTCAGCTGGAAACTCAGGCGTAGATGTGAATGACCACAGTACATAAGTACCTTCTGTTTCATAATTGATAGCATAAGCCAGCTTACGCTTGCCCCAATTACTAAGTGTAACGTCACTTGCGTTTGCCTCGATCAAGTCATTGAACTTAGCTGTGAGTGTGTTTACAGCCTCCTCGTCAAGCTTAGAGCTGAAAATTACCATAGCCTCATAAGACTCATTAATTTTTGCCATTGCATTTGCACCTCCTTTTGGATTTCGCCTGTGCCGCAATTTGCACAAGCAAGGATAACTCAATTATTATAACACAAGACCGATTATCTGTCAAGTGTCACTTGCGTTTTTTTATGAACTTTTTGTAAAATCATGCAAATATCTTTGTAACACCAAAAATGCCAAACACAACTATCGCAGAATAAACGGCAAAGCCAAGAATAACGGCCCCCCATGACGTACCGCCCTTTGCTACTATCTTTTCGGCTATCTCCTGCTCGGTGCCGTCCTCCGACCTTATCTCACGGATCTTTTTTTGTGCAAACTTATAATACATATAATTACCGAAAAAGCCTGCCACAAACTGAAGTGCCATTGAAACATACCATGTCGCAGCGGAAATGCCCTGAAAAACCCTTCCAGTCACATCGATGCCGATATCAAGCGAGAAACCCATTGTTCCTGCACTAAGATATTCTATCGCAGTAGGGATATTGAGCAGTGCCGTAGCCACAAGCATGATGATACCCACAAGATTCATTTTTCTAAACAGAAAATACAGGTGCGGAAAAAGGAAAGCCGCAAAGTTTATGGAAATCTTTCCACCAAATTTACCAAAACGTATAAAGTTAGACAAAAATATGAGCGGATTTGTCTTTACAAATTTTGCATAGTCATCTAGTTTAATGCCTTCAAGATCTGAGTCCTTATCAAATACAACCTGTCTGCCAAACGGACCGTAAGGCTGTCCGTCAGAGCCGGTCTGCTGAGCGTTATTTTGCGTGTCCATATCGTTAAATGGACGTTCCTCAGTGTCATTTTTCGTAAGCGGTGTTCCGCACTTTTCACAAAATAGCTTGTCAGGCGGATTTTCAAAACCGCAGCGTATACAGCGTATATTCTCACTTTCTACACTCTCCTGAGTTTGCTCCCAGCTCTGACCACTTTCATGCAAAGCGTCATTTATGCACTTTCCTTCTTTGAGATAACACTCACGATGATAAGGCGTGCCACACTCAGGACATACAACTATATCGTCACCATCTTTGAATACTTCTCCGCAGGAAAAGCATTTTTTTCCTGTATAATTAGCCATATCAGGTTTCCTTTCTTGCTGAAACAGGCTTTTTAAAGCCTTTAGATAACATTATAGCACAACTTTCAGGAAAATGCTATAGTTTTTTTATATTTTTCCTTTACTTTTCACAAAAAAAGTTTTATAATATATAATGATATAAAATAAGGAGAAAAAGATATGGTATTTTTAGAAAACTTAAAGTCAGAGCTTGAAGCTCTTAGACCTATCATCAGCGAGCTGCATGACGTATACGATATTGAACGTTCTCAGGAAAGGATCGCAGAGCTTCACGAAAAAGCCGCAGAACCTAATTTTTGGGACGACATGGAGAAATCGCAGAAGGTTTTGCAGGAAACAAGAAATCTTGAGGGCAAACTGGAAAAATACAATAAATTCAAGTCGTCATTTGAGGATATCGAAGTGCTTATTGAAATGGCAGCCGATGAAGGCGACGAGGACATGATCGACGAAATACAGTCTGAGCTTAAAACTCTAAAAGAGGGTCTTGACGCTGCACAGCTTGACACTCTGCTTACAGGCGAGTATGATCACAACAACGCTATCATCAACTTTCATGCAGGAGCAGGCGGAACTGAGGCGCAGGATTGGAGCGAAATGCTTTTCAGGATGTATCACAAATGGTGTGAAAGCCATGGCTTCAAAATGACTACTCTTGATTATCTCGAGGGTGCAGAGGCTGGCATGAAGAGTGCCTCCGTTATCGTGGAGGGCGAAAACGCTTATGGCTATCTTAAAAGCGAAGCAGGAATACACAGACTTGTGCGTATCTCACCTTTCGACAGCTCAGGAAGCAGGCACACGTCATTCTCAGCGGTGGACGTTATGCCTGAAATAGATGATACAATCGAAGTAGATATCCGTCCTGAGGACATTAAAATGGACGTTTATCGTGCAAGCGGTGCAGGCGGACAGCACATCAACAAAACGTCATCAGCCGTAAGACTTACCCACATACCAACGGGCATCGTTACATCATGCCAGACACAACGTTCACAGTTCCAGAACAGGGATTATGCAATGAAAATGCTCAAAGCAGAGCTTATCAAAATAAAAGAGCGTGAACATCTGGAGAAGATAGAGGATATCAAGGGTGTTCAGAAAGAGATCGCATGGGGCGCTCAGATACGTTCCTATGTTTTCATGCCATACACTCTTGTAAAAGATCACAGAACGGGTTTTGAAAACAGCAATGTAAACGCTGTTATGGACGGCGACCTTGACGGTTTCATAAACGCTTATCTCAAAGCGCTTTCACTTGGCGAGATCGAAAAATAATTAGCATAAACAAAGGACAGTTCAAACGAGCTGTCCTTATGTTTTTTATGAGATTGTTTTGCCTTTTTTTCTGCTCTCTTTGGTCTTGACAGGAGTTTCTTCCGCCGCTCTATCCTCAAAGAGCTGTTCGTCAGGGTCTGCATTCTTGTATGCAAACTCAGGATTGCTTTCACCACGCTGATCGTAGTAAGGCTGGATAACGTGTTTTCTGATAACAGGATAACAATTGAAGCAAGTCACGAAGCATATGAACGAAAGAGGCCAAAATGGCAATATGAACAAAGAATACGGCAGGAAAAGATACATCATAACAATAACGATAAGCGATACCAGAAGTGACCAAAGAGACTGCTTTATGCCAAGACTCACAAGATAAAACGAGTTCTTTATTATCTGCTTCATGTTAAGGTTAGTGGAGCTTATCATAAGATAGATATAAAAGTGCATCATGAAGAATACGATAAGACAGCTTATGCAGATAACAAACGGAATATATATCATGGAGTTCTGCTCTGCCCAATATTTATACATTGGAATCCCGACCATAAATCCTATAGCGAAGATGATATCTATTGCACCCATGATAGTGCCCTGCTTGAAATTCTTCTTGAAAGAATCCCAGAAATCATGTAGCAGAAACGCATTTCTTTCCTGAGAATAATTTCGGCAAACCTTTGTCATTGCAGCCGTTGCAGGTCCTACCAATACTGACGGTATCGCCAGTAAGAGCCATATTGGATTTGATGTCATAAGCATAAGTATAACCATAAGCGTCAGCGGTATGCAGAAAACGAAATACAGCAAATTAAGCTCCATAAGCTTCCACATATGCCTGCCATAGACTTCAAAAAACTTAAAAATACCCTTTTTCTCCTGAGGTGCTTTAAGCACACCTCTGCCAGGGGTATTGTAATTACCAAATAAAGACATTACACCGCTCCTTAAAATTAATAGTCCCCGAAATTGCCCCGAATTTTATTTCATTCTTTGTATACTGTATACTAAATTCGTCCTGCAAAAATAATCGTCAGCAGACATTCAAGCGCAGCCGCAACAGCCGCCGCCGCTTCAAGCACAAGAAACTTAACAGCATAAAGCCGCACTGTCCGTCGCAGACCGCTATGCTGTCCATCAGAAAAAACAATGCACAGCAGAATATTTGACATAGCGACAGCTTCCCTTGCGGCTATCATAAGTGCCGCCGCTGTTATGACCGCAGGAAGAAGTACAAACATCGCTGAAAGTAATGCACCATGTCCGCCGTAAATGCTGTAAAGCTGAGACATTGCAACACCCCAGCCCATGCCACGCAACAGCAATACTGCAACAGCTAAAGGCTGTCCCAGTGAAGAAAAACCTGACAAAAACACAACCGCTAAAAAAACAGTCGAACTAAAAAAAGACCTCACAAGAATTTCTTCAAGATCACCTGACGACCTCACGTCAACGAAGCTGTTTGAAAACACCGACAGCATTGAAAGCTCGTCGCTGCCCATAAAGCAAAAAGTAACAGCACCCAAAAGCGCACCAATCAGGATAGCTCCTGCAAAAAATGCAAGAACTCCGCTTTTGTATATGCCTGTCCCTCTGTTCATTATACATCACTCCTTTGAGTAATGTATATGCCACGGTGCAGAAAAAATAACTATTTTGAAAGCTCGTAAGCTCTCTTAGTGCAAGCCTTGCAGCAGTCCTCAACAGCCTTTGGCAGACCGCCCTCACGGAGCTTTTCAAGACCAGCGATAGTTGTGCCACCCTTTGATGATACCATTTCAATAAGCTCATCAAGTGACTTACCACTGTCAGTTATCATTTTGGCAGAGCCGATAAGCGACTTTGCAAAAAGATCTCTTGCAACTGTTTCATCAATATCAACGCTCTTTGCATACTCTACGAAAGCCTGAGCATACAGATAGATAAAAGCAGGAGATGAGCCGTTTATTGCTATTATCTCTTTCATTTTATCCTTTGATATGACAGCATACATACCGCATGAGCCAAAGATATTGCAAACAAGCTCAAACTCCTCATCTGTTACGCTGTCAGAGCGTGAAAGAGCAGTTGCGCCCTCCCCAAGAAGAAGAGGCGTGTTTGGCATAACAAGCACTACCTTTGCGCCAGCCACAGTTTTTGAAGCGATATAATCATCTGTAATGCCTGCGCAGATAGAAACTATGACCGTATCTTTTGTTACCGCAGGAGCTATCTCATCAAGCACCTCATCAAGCTGCTGAGGCTTAATTGCAAGAAAAACATATTCTGATTTTTCAACTACCTCTGCACAGCCTGAACATTTTACTGTTCCAAGCTCGTCAAGTCTATCAAGTATCGGAGCATATTTATCAAAGGCGTAAAGCTGAATATCCTTACCCATTTTACTGCCTGCAATGCCTTTCATGATAGCATAGCCCATATTTCCTGCACCGATAAAACCAACATTTATCATACACTCAAGACCTTTCTGAATAAAAGGCAGAAGCCTGCCTTAAAAATAACTTAATTTTAATTATACACTAAATCTCAACGGATTTCAAGTGTTTCACCTAAATTTCACATTAGTACCCCATTTTTCTTGTATATTTTCACGCAAAAAAACAGCGACATTTCTGCCGCTGCTTTAAATCATGTATTTGTCGCTTTATGTCCAAACTGTGTTCTTACTTTTTCATAAGCAAACTTCACAGCAGGCAGGAATATCATGAGCAAGATCAGATCCACAGGGAGCTGGATAAGATTTTTCGCTATTCTCGGTGTGCAGTATGTAAGAAAACCGCTTATTCCTTCTTTGGTGAGGTTTGTGATGCCAAAAGTCTTGTTTACATAAAGTGTATACAGGAAATAAGAATTAAGTCCTATATTACAGAAAAGTATAACACTTCCTCTTGCAATTGCGATCCTTATGTAGCTTTGAAGCTTTTTGTTGTTAAAATCGCACTTATACAACAGACAGCCGTAGATGATACCTGAAATAATAACTACCATTGCAAGCTGTGGGCTGTAGGCTCTCGGAGATTTGTTCTGCACTATATATCCTAGAAAGTCCAGCACAAATGTAGACATTCCGCATACCACAGGTCCGTAAAGCATACCTATAGTACAGGTCGCAAGGAATGTGAAACCGATCCTCAAGTCAGGCGTTACCTCAATGGAAAATGATCTGATAGCAAACGCCAATGCTATCAGTATTCCTGCTGTTGTCAATGTTCTAAGATCTTTCAGTGACTTGAAAGAGTCATAGAACATTCTTCCGAAGCTCTTCATAAATTTACCTCCTTATTCTGCGAGCTTGTCGCTTTGTGCATAACGGAGCATAAAAACAGCTCTGCACACTACCCATGCGGGATGTGCAGAGCCGCTATAAAAAAGCTTCAATTACACATTCAGCGGGATGCGAAAACCGAACCGCAAAGGTTCTACCTTTTTCGTTCCGACGGCAACTCCCCGTCCGACGGACACTTAACGCTCAGTTTTCTACTCTGTAATATGTCAAAGTCTTAAAGACTCAGACCTCATGAAAAATTAGAATGCAGTTTCATTGAGGATCTTGTAAAGCTCGTCCTCGAAAGGCTTCTTCATTGAAAGAGCCTCCTGAATATCTACATCATATATCTTGCTGTCCTTCATACCAACAACTCTGTTGCCAATGCCCTGCTCGAGCAGTTCAACAGCGTGATAGCCCATTTCAGTTGCGACAACTCTATCTCTTACTGTAGGAGAGCCGCCTCTCTGAACATGACCGAGAATAGTAGCTCTTGACTCGATTCCGGTAAGATCCTGAAGAGTTCTTGTGATATACTCTGTCTTACCAACACCCTCAGCAACTACAATGATAAAATGTGTCTTGCCTGACTTCTTTGTCTGCTCCATCTTCTGAGCAATAGCATTGAGGTCATAAGGCTTCTCAGGTGTGATAACAGCCTCAGCGCCTACAGCAGCAGCAACGTTGATAGCAATGTAACCAGCGTTTCTGCCCATTACCTCAACTACTGAACATCTGTCATGTGACTGTGCTGTATCTCTGATCTTATCGATCATTTCCATAGCTGTGTTCATAGCTGTGTCATAACCGATAGTATATTCTGTGCATGAAATATCGTTGTCTATAGTACCAGGCAGACCGATGCATGGGATACCCTGTGCTGAAAGATCAGCCGCACCTCTGAATGAACCGTCACCACCGATAACTACGATACCGTCAAGACCCATTTCAAGACACTTATCTCTGCCCTTCTTTACGCCCTCGATATCTCTGAATTCAGGACATCTTGCTGTGTAAAGACAAGTACCGCCTCTCTGGATTATGCCTGAAACAGTTCTTGCATTCATCTCAATAACTTCACCGTTAAGAAGGCCGTTATATCCTCTGAGGATACCTACGACTTCCATACCCTTTGCAAGACCAGCTCTGCATACTGCTCTGACAGCAGCGTTCATTCCCGGAGCATCTCCTCCGCTGGTAAGTACACCAATTTTCTTAGCCATGTAAAATACCTCCAAATCAGGAAACAATTTATCTTGTTACTTTCCTAATAATCTATAATGAGCATAGCACAAAGCCCCTGAATTGTCAAGGGATTTGTTTATTTTTTAACATTTTATTAAACGTTTTCGTTATTCAGCAGGCACAGCAGCCGGAACTGCTGTTGTTTCAGAAGAGCTGCCTATGTTCGTATCAGGCTTAGGCTCTGTTGCCTTTGTTGTAGTGGTCGTAGTAGTCACAAGACCTGCGGAAACTGTAACTGTAAGCACATCACCATTTTTAACATTCACAGTGTTTCCAACATTAACGCTTGTCGCCATAACATATCCTGCAGAAACAGAGCTTGAGAAATCGGTAACGACCTTATACTTGATATTATAAGAATCAAGCAGCTCAAGGTAAGCCTTCTTTGACAGGCCAGAGAAATCAGGAACAGGAACATTTTCAGGGCCTGCACATACTTTAAGAACAAGCTCATTTTTCAAAGACGGATCAAAATCAGTACCCTCTGGTATGCTCTGCTCTTTAACAACGTCCTTATCGTCAACATCAGAATAATAATATTCAGCCTTGATAGTAAAATCCTCACCAAGTTGTTTTACAACAGTATTGTATTCCAGGCCCACAACGTTAGGCATTATAGCGCCATAGCCATATTCTGACTGGCTTTCAGCATCAGTCACCTTAGGCGTAGCAACTGTGGTGCTGTAAACGAATACCTCGCTGTCAACTCCATCTGCATCATCAGACGAAATGACCTTATCCTCAGACGAATCATTATTGCTGTCTGACGGACCTGAAAACAATTCATATAGCAGAAAAACTGAAAGCAAAAGCACTATCACAAGCACCGTCCAGCCTATTATCGTAGCCGTTTTATTCTTAGGCTTTTCTTCCTCACGAGTCTGCTGTGGCATTTGCCTTGACTGCGTTCTTTGTCTTGGAACATGCTGTATAGGAATAGTCTGAGTTGAACCCTTAGGGTGTTCCATATGCGTTGTATGCTGCTCAAAAAGTGCAGTAACAAGCTCTGAAACTGTCTGTATTCTTTCTTCGCCACGAACTCTCATAGCTCTTGAAAGAACTCGTGAGATATGCTGTGGTATTCTCGGATTGACTCTGCAAGCTTCGACCATAGTATCATTCTTTGTACGGGTATAAGCGTCAAGGGGCATGCAGCCTGTTAGTATTCTATAAAGAACTGCAGCAAGTGCATAAACATCGGTCCATGTGCCCTGCCATTCTAACGAAGAATATTGCTCAGGGGCGGTATATCCTGAATAGAACTCAGGAGAAAGCCCTGTATTAGATGTTCTTATAGAACTTATGCAAAAGCCTGTAAGTTTAAGCTCACAATCAGTTGTAACAATAATATTTTCAGGAGATATTCCCCTATGTATGATACCTGCATTATGTATAATGCTCAATGTTGTAAACAGTGGCACAAAAAGCTTTTTGACCTGTTCCCATGTGAGAAAGCCTGTATTTGACTGTAAAAATTTCTTTAGCGTCACGCCCTCCACATATTCGAGTATGACATATGTCGTATTATTCTCGCAAAACATATCCTTTGCCGTGGCGATATGCTGAAGATTTCTCATGCGTGAAAGAACTTTGTTCACGTCTGCAAACTCAGACATAAATGTCTTATACTTAGCCAGACAATCTGGATTCACCACAAGTCGCTGACTTTCGCTATCTCTTTCGCAAAGAGTGTCAGGCATATACTCTCTTGCCACACACTTGCATTTGCCAACCATATCGTAGCAAATGTAAGACGCACCCTCACCATTATATGAAAGCATTTTTCCGACTATATATCTGTTGTCAAGCACTGTTCTCGGTGCAAGATAAGCCTGTAAATGCGGGATATCGTCGGTATAGTTACAATAATGACAGCGACCGTCAGAACCAAGTTCGTTCATACAGCCCATACATAATTTAGTACTAGGATCCATACCGAACCTCCTTTTTACGTTATTCATCAATTTATATTAGCAACAAACCGAGCATAAGTCAAGTTTTTTTGTGCAATTGTAGAATTTACGCAACAATTTGTATTTCTTTTGTAACATTATGACCCTTTTACAGATACTCAGGATAAATAAGCGTAGAAGAATAATACAGATACTTATTATCCGTATCGAACGTTACATTAAGCACCACAGGCTGATCATCACCTGCGTCATTCTCATACCAATAGCGGTATATATAATTTTTAGTGTCTTTTGACCATACGATGCCGTAATATTCAAGGTCTATGGCATCTGACAAGCCACTCCACTTTGCTCCTTGTTCAAACTTATCAAGGTTGATAGCTTTACTCTTTTTTTCACCATTTGCATTGTTTTTAAGCACCTTGAAATTTGAATATTTTACAGTTTGTATACGTTCTTCATCATCAACAGTAACAAGTGCCGCCCATTCAGGATAATTTATGCCATCAACATTAACACTGTCATCAGACTCAATGATATAATCAAAAGTAAGAGCATTGTTCACACCCTGAAAAGCCGACTCGTCCTTGAAGTGCATATCAAGCTTTTTCTGAGCCTTTGCAACGTCAACACCTATATATTCTGAAATACTCTCCGCAGTTTTCTCGCCCTTGCCGCTAATGACATTAACAACAATAAGAATGACAAGCACTATCAGCAGCACGACAGCCACAGAGATAAGAATGACTTTTAGCTTGCCCTCAGACAGCTTAGGCTTTTTATCATCTATTACCTCGCCCTTCAAAGGCTTGTCCTGCTTTTTAAAGCGTTTCATTATCGATGTGTTTTTGTCAGGTCTTAATCTCGTGTCACAGTTTGGACAGAAAATAGCCTCATCGTCAACAGGCTTATGACACTTCGGGCACTCCATAAAAACAACTCCCCTTCTGTAATATCCATGCTTTTACGCACTTTTTCAAAGTAATTATATCATAACCACCATGAAAAGTCAACAAAACCACGCCGATACAAAAATAGCGGACATGACTTATCATATCCGCTGGAAATATAATGTATCAAAAATGCATCTGGTCAGGATCTTCAATATCCTTTGCAAAACAGCCTGCCACAGGTATAGTCTTGCTGCGATATTTTGAAAGGCCTGCTGCTGTTTCCTCGTCCACAATAAACGCCTTATCCACAAGAGAGTTCTTTGCTTTAAGCGTCATTACCTGAACGCCTATGGTATCTCTTGTTGACTTTGGCATAAGCAGTGCCGTATCAAATATCATTGCTCTGCCATTAGTTGTGCGGAGCATTATCTCGGCGTTATCCTGCACAAAGAACATTCCCACAAGCTTTGTTTTTGAAGAATAAGCGTTGGTAAGCTTTTTTCTGTTGGTCTTTGTTTCATAAGCATTCAGCGGCACTTTTGCCACCTTGCCGTTTTCAAAGCAGAAGATCATATAGCCTGAATAGTCCAAAGTATTTACCATAGATACCACGCCCTCACCGTCATCAAAGCCAAGCTTTGCAGGGATATAGTCGCCAAGAGCACTCGCCTTTGTGTCGGCAAACTGTGAGACCTTTGTTTTATATACGGCTGCTTTATCAGAGAAGAACAGCAATTCAGTTTTATTTGTGCTCTCCATTTCCTGCATAGGGCCGTCACCCTCTTTGTACTTCTGTTCGCTTGCCATTCTCAACGACTGCGGAGTACACTTCTTGAAGTAACCGCTCTGAGATAGAAACAGCTTGCAAGCATAGTCAGGGATATCGTCCTCTATGTCTATCTCCTCGACATCAGTCTTATAATAGAACTGAGTTTTTCTTGGCTGACCATACTTCTTTGAAACTTCCTTTAATTCGGAAATGATGATATTCTTTATTTTCCTGTCGCTTCCAAGAATATCTTCAAGCTCTGCAATAGCTTTTTCAAGGTCCTCAGTTTCGGCAGTTCTCTTGAGGATATACTCACGGTTAAGGTGTCTGAGCTTTATTTCAGCCACATAATCAGCCTGTATCTCGTCAATGCCGAATCCAACCATAAGGTTAGGAACGACCTCTGTTTCTTCTTCCGTTTTTCTGATTATTTTTATAGCCTTGTCTATATCAAGAAGTATCTTTCCAAGACCTTTCAGAAGGTGGAGCTTGTCTTTCTTCTTTGCAAGGTCAAAGCTTGTTCTGCGTCGAACGCAATCCATTCTGAACGCTACCCATTCTTTAATTATATCATAAACGCCCATTATTCTTGGATAGCCGTGAACAAGTATATAGAAATTGCATGAATACGAGTCCTGAAGCGGCGTCAGCTTATAAAGCTTTTGCATAAGCTTGTCAGGATCTACGCCCTTTTTGATATCTATACCTATTTTTAGACCGTTAATATCCGTTTCATCACGGATATATGATACCTCTCTTATCTTGCCTGCCTTAACGAGAGCAATTATCTTCTCGATTATTGCTTCAACTGTGGTAGTGGCAGGTATCTCAACGATCTCAAGACACCTTGACTCCTTATCATACTGATATTTTGCTCTCAGCTTAACAGAGCCTTTTCCTGTGCGGTATATCTTATCAAGCTCCTCCTCATCATAGAGAAGTGAAGCACCGCCCGGAAAGTCAGGTCCTTTCAGCGTTTCAAGAGCGTTGAAATCAGGATTTTTCATAAGTCCGATAGTTGTCTCGCAAACCTCGCTGAGATTGAACGGACAAACTGATGAAGCCATAGAAACGCCGATACCAACGTTTGCATTAACAAGTATTGACGGGTAAGTAGCAGGAAGCAAGGTCGGCTCAGTTGTGGTGTTATCATAGTTAGGAACAAAATCAACAGTGTCCTTGTCTATATCTCCGAAAAGCTCCTGACAGATAGGCATAAGCTTTGCCTCAGTGTATCGAGAGGCAGCATATGCCATATCTCTCGAATATGCCTTACCGAAGTTACCCTTACTCATTACATATGGGTGCAAAAGTGCTTCATTGCCCTGTGAAAGTCTTACCATGGTTTCATATATAGCACCGTCGCCGTGAGGACTGAGCCTCATGGTCGCACCAACGATATTGGCAGACTTTGTGAGCTTTCCATTTAAAAGTCCCATTTTATACATGGTATAAAGCAGTTTTCTGTGTGAGGGCTTAAAGCCGTCTATCTCTGGGAACGCTCTTGATACCAAAACGCTCATGGCATACGGCATATAGTTCTTTTCAAGAGACATTGTTATCTTTTCGTCTGCAACAAGTCCTGCACCCTCGATATATGCGTTGTTATTTGGTTTAGCAGTCTTTTTAGGCTCTGCCTTTTTTCTTGCCATAAAATCTATCCTTTCATAAAGTTCGTAAGGTCGGTGCACTTTTTGCCTGTATACTGCATAGCGATCCTGCTTTCGGGATCGGCGTCAAACATATACAGCACCGCAATAAAAATAAATTCAAGTGGTTTCATAAGGATATAGACCACATCAGCACGCAATTTCGTCGATATATGCTGTGAAATGGGATATCCGTGTTTATCGTAAAAGCTTCTCACACATTTGTGAAAACGTGGAAGCTTATCCTGTATAAGCTCTTCAAATGCGTTTGCAACACAAAGCTGTCTGTTCACAACTATCTTATCCCCACGCCGCAGACCCATTCGCTGAGGTTTGACAAGCTTAGCGTGTCCCCCTGCCGCAACTGTGCAAAGATAATGCCCTTGGGAGTAATCAGGCGGCGGAGGTATCTGCTGAGAAAACGTCCAATCGGCTGTTTCCGTGAAAGCCTTTACTATGCTGTCAGGGCGCTGTCCAAATAAAACAAGTATCAAAAGCATCACCGCAAGGAGCGGTATCATTGCCACAAAGCTGATAAGATACCAACCAAGGCTTTTTGTGAGAAGCTTATTAAGCCAGCCCATAAAGCCGCTTTTCTCCGCCGAATTGCTGAGATATCCCGTCTGCGCCTTTATTTCACGGCGAATGAGCCTTACGGACATAAGCATATAATTCATTGGAAAAACCAACATCATCACCGTGAAAAAGTTATCCATATTCTTCAAAAGCTGTATCACCAGCAGTATATCAAGCACATTGCCCATATACACCCCTGCAATGAGCATAGCCGCAAACAACGGCGGTTTTCTCTTTGTTATAACACTCAACAGTACAATGCACACCATAGCTATAAAAAAAAGGAAGAAAAAACTAAACCTATACTCCCCTGCTATGGGTGTATGAAATTCCCCATGAACAGTTAGAGGAACATCATATTCAACACCAAGACCTAACCAGCCAAGGTCAAAAAAAGACAGCAGCAAACCGATTACCACCGTCAGCACATCAAACAGCGGTCTGTCCAATTCTTTAGGTGCATTCTCAAAAAGCCTTATAACATTTATTACTGTGAAAAACAATGGAAGTCCAACACATATCACAAGCGCAGACGACCATATAAAAATTGCGTCCATAATGCTCTCCCCTCAAACAGCTTATGAAATATCCGCCATATCCAGATAATCAACACCATTATTGGTGATGAAATCTTTTCTTCCCTGCAAATCGTCACCCAAGAGCATATCGAACATCCATTGTGTCTGCTCGATATCGTCAGGCTCTATCTTTATGAGACGTCTTGTGGCAGGGTCCATTGTCGTAAGGCTCATCATCTCAGCTTCGTTCTCGCCAAGACCTTTTGAACGCTGGATATCAAACTTTTTATTGCCTATCATTTTGAGTATCTTTGTCTTTTCGTTTTCGTCATATGCAAAATAAGTCTTGTCAGAAGTTGTTATCTCAAAGAGCGGTGATTCCGCAATATAAACATATCCTTTTTCAATAAGGGTCGGCACGAGCCTGTAAAGCATTGTGAGTATAAGCGTTCTGATATGGAAGCCGTCAACATCGGCATCAGTACAGATAACTATCTTGTTCCAGCGTAGGTTGTCGAGATTGAACATAGATATCTCCTTGTTCTTGCCCGTCTTGACCTCAACTCCGCAGCCTATGACTTTTATAAGATCTGTGATTATCTCATTCTTGAATATCTTATCATAGTCGGCTTTAAGGCAGTTGAGTATTTTTCCTCTTACAGGGATAACAGCCTGAAACTCAGCGTTTCTTGCCATTTTAACAGAACCAAGAGCCGAGTCGCCCTCCACTATATACAGCTCACGCTGGGAAAGGTCTTTAGAACGGCAGTCAACAAATTTCTGCACCTGATTGGAAAGGTCGATAGAACCTGCAAGCTTTTTCTTCAGATCTATTCTTGACTTCTCAGCCTTTTCACGGCTACGCTTATTAACAAGCACCTGTTCAGCTATCTTCACAGCCTCGTCAGGATTTTCAATAAAGTATATCTCAAGATTGTGCTTTAAAAACTCTGTCATGCACTCTTTGATAAACTTGTTTGTGATAGCTTTCTTTGTCTGATTGGCATATGAAGTCTGTGTAGAAAATGAACTTGAAACAAGCACCAAGCAATCCTCAATATCCTGAAAAGTAATAGGCTTTTCGTTTTTCAGATACTTATTGTTGCTTTTGAGATAAGCATTTATCTGAGATGTGAAAGCACTCTTTACAGCGTCCTCCGGTGAGCCGCCATGTTCCAAAAAGCTTGAATTGTGATAATATTCAAGACATTTTACCTGATTAGAGAAAGTGAACGCCACAGAAAGCTTTACCTTGTAATCGTCCTTGTCCTCACGGTCACGACCCTTGCGGTCGCCTGTGAAAAACTGCACCGAGGTCAAAGTCTTTTCACCTGCTATCTCTGCAACATAATCGGCGATACCATTCTCATAATAGAACGTCTTTTCTTCAAAAGAATTGTTCTCACGCTGTATACGCAGGATAAATGTGATATTAGGGTTTACTACAGCCTGCTTTTTCAGAACGTCCTCAAAATATTCGTTCTCAATTTTTATATCAGTGAAAACTTCAAGGTCAGGTCGCCAATGTGTCTTTGTACCTGTCTTTTTCTGCTTTGTTTCTTCCTTTTTAAGACCGCCAACGTTTCTTCCCTTTTCAAAATGCAGGTCATACTTATATCCGTCACGGAAAACCTCGACGTCCATAAACTCAGATGAATACTGCGTCGCACAAGCACCTAGTCCGTTAAGACCCAACGAATATTCGTAGTTATCTCCGCCGTTATTATTATACTTGCCACCTGCATAAAGCTCGCAGTAAACAAGCTCCCAGTTATATTTTTTCTCACGCTGGTTATAGTCAACAGGACAGCCACGTCCGAAGTCTTCCACCTCGATAGAATCGTCATTGTACTTTGTAACGATTATCTTATCGCCATGACCGTCACGAGCCTCGTCTATAGAGTTTGAAAGAATTTCAAAAACAGAATGTTTACAGCCCTCAAGTCCGTCAGAGCCGAATATTACCGCAGGACGCTTTCTTACTCTGTCCTCCCCCTTAAGGGATACTATATCTTCATTTGTATATTCCTTTTTATTTGCCATTTCTCATTTCCTTTCTTACGGATCTGAAGAATTTTTTACATACAAATTATATTATAACACAAAGTCAATGATTTTGTAAATACATTAATTAAACATTTTTCAGAGCAAAGCCGAACATTTGTTTTGTAACTAATAAACAAAAACATAGGCTATTGATTATTTGAAAAAAATATTATATAATATAGGTAGCTTAAAAAATCGGAGGACAAAATGGATATTACGATAAATGCACCGCAGACCGAAAGCAACTCAAACTCTGCCAAAGCAATGTCCCTTAACAATGGGCTGATATGGTTCATATGCTTTGTTCCGCTTATCGGCTTGTTTCTTGAAAACTATGCAAACTCTGCCACCGCAGGAGCGTTCCTGTGGATACTTGTTCCGCTGTTCATGATAGGGTGTTCAGCCACAGACTGCAAACAGCTTATAAAGCATGGTATTGACGCAAAGCAGCTTTACAAGTGGATATGGCTCACGCCTGTTTATGTATACAAACGTGAAAAGCTTTGTGGCAGAGAGCGTTATAAAGCAATAATGTGTGGATTTTTCATTATCGCTGCACTGTTCATGAATGGTTTTACGCAGAGCATAAAAATAGACAACGACTATATGCTCGTATCTGCACAGAACAGTTATGTGCAAAGCCTTGACAACTTTTCGGGAAATTCATCAAAGATAATCGGTGAGTGCATAGCTTCTTATCTGGGTGAGGACGCAAAGTGGGATTGCACAAAGAACGGTCACAACTACACTGTAACAGTAAAAGGCAAACATGGCTCTGATAACTACACTATTTCCTTTTTAATAGTATATGACGGCTTCACCTACAGAAAATTCACCATTTCAGACGTGATAAAAAATAAAGTATCACTCCGTGACGATGAATTTAGTGCTGTATGCAAAGAGATATTCACAGAAGATAAAAGCGACACCGGCAGTAACAATGAAGAAAGTTTAAATTCACAAACAGAATAATTTCATGAGCGGACTTTGTTCCGCTCTTTTTGTTGTCAGTGTACATAAATGTGTACAAACTGATATGGCACGATTTGTGTAAATGCACAAAGGTGATAAATTTGTCACTTTTCTATTGACTTTGCAAGGTAAAAGTGATATTATTGTCACATAAGGTGATAAATAAATCACCTTGTATATGCAGCTGTTTAAATCACAAATGAAAGAAGATGTAGAAATGAATGACAAAACGGAGATAAAAACAGACAAAATATCATACAAAAAGTATTACAGACAGATGGGTATTTTGGGCACGCTGGGTGGAGCGATGTGGATATTTTATTGGGTTATGGAAAAGGTGCTGCCTGCGATAAAGAAAGGGCACACACTTACCAATGTGATAAACCTTATCGTATCTTTGGGAACGCTCGTGCTGATCGCCGTATGCATAATAAAGATGATATCCACGACCGGCAAAAGAGATACAAATGACGAGCTTACTCAGCAGACAACAGCAAAGGTCAATCAGACTTTTATAACGTTCCTGTTCACGATTGCCTGCCTGTTTATTTCAGTTATGACTTTATTTTCCGATATTTTAGGAAGATTTAAGGTCACACTAAACGAATATGTTATAACGGGCTTGATATGGTTCTGCTATGCGGTGTACAATTTTATAGGGCTGTATTTTGAAAGTAAGTTCGATGATGACGAGAACTAGAGGGATAAAAATGAAAGCGAAAAAAGAAAAGAAAAAGATAACTCTGAGAGAATATCACAAAAAGCGTATGGTAACAGGAATTGCAATACTTGTCTCAGAGATATTTGAAAACACTGCTGAGCATTACAAGCTTGATAATACAACATGGGCGACAGTGATATTCGTTGTGTTGGCTGCTATCACGGCTTTATTTGCAGTAATATGGCTGTATGCAAGCTGTCAGAAAGTTGACAAAGAGGACGAAATGGCAAAAGAAAATATGCTCAAGGCACATCAAAATATCACAACCTTGTTTTTGATAATATTAGCAGTAGCGATCTTTATATCAATGTTCTGGGACGGAAGTATAACCATAAAGATAAACAGCGACAGACTATATCAAGTATGGATTATATTTTGGTTCAGTTATATGACCCTTGAAAGCGGATTTTTCCTCCACCATGAGGGCAAGCTCAGCACCGATGAGGAGGACGAGTAATGCCGGAGCTAAAAACAAAACTCAAGGAATATCGTGCTAAGCTTGACATGAAGCAGGGTGACCTTGCCGAAAAAGTGGGCGTCAGGCGTGAAACTATCATACGTCTTGAAAAAGGACAATACAATCCGTCATTAAAGCTTGCAATGGATATTGCAAAGGTATTTGGTGTATCTGTAGAGGATATTTTTTCATTTGAAGATGAATAAAGCTGAAAATACAGTAAAGCAGACGGCTTGCAGGATTTTGGTGCAGAAGAAAAGCATATACTGAAAATGCAAATACAGACATATGAGCACATATTCTAGCGTAGATAGATAAATATTGAATATACGTTGCTTATGCTATGATTATCTTTAGTTTACGCCATATTACTATGTATATTAGTGTAAAAGATAAAAGTGAAATGAATTGTGAGAAATCGAGAGAAATGGAGCAAATCGAAGAGAATTAAAGAGAATGAGGGATATAAATTAAAAATTCAGCGTTTTGGCTATTGACAAATCTCAAAAGTAGTAGTACAATAGACAACGTTGTGAGTTCACAGGGCGAAACTGCGGCTGTGAACAGACTTTTTAAAATTCTGAATGGAGGAAATAATATGTCAACTTATATGCCAAAAGCAGGCGACATTACTCGCACATGGTATATTCTCGACGCTGAAGGTCAGTCACTCGGTAGAGTTGCTGCTAAGGCTGCTCACATTCTTCGTGGCAAGCACAAGCCAACTTACGCACCACACGCTGACTGCGGCGACCATGTAATCATCATCAACACAGATAAGGCTGTTCTCACAGGCAAGAAGCTTGATCAGAAGTCTTACAAGTGGCACACAGGCTGGATCGGCGGTCTTAAGGAGATCAAGTATTCAGATATGATGGCTAATCAGTCAGACAGAGCTATGACAATTGCTGTTGAGGGTATGCTCCCTAACAACACACTTGGCAGAGCTGCTGCAAAGAGACTCAGAGTATACAAGGGTGCTGAGCATAACAATGCTGCTCAGAAGCCTGTTAAATACGAACTGTAAGGAAGGAGCAATTTAGATGTACGAATCAAAGCAGCCATATTTCTATGGCACAGGTAGAAGAAAACATTCTGTTGCCCGTGTTCGTGTTTACGAGGGTACAGGTAAGATCACAATCAACGGCAGAGACATTGACGATTACTTCGGTCTTGAGACACTCAAGCTCATCGTTCGTCAGCCATTTGCTGTAACTGATACAATGGATAAGTACGATATCGTTTGCACAGTAACAGGCGGTGGAGTAACAGGTCAGGCTGGTGCAATCAGACACGGTCTTTCAAGAGCTCTTCTTCAGGCTAGCGATGAGTTCAGACCTCTCCTCAAGAAGGAAGGCTTCCTCACTCGTGACCCAAGAATGAAGGAAAGAAAGAAGTACGGTCTCAAAGCCGCAAGACGTGCTCCACAGTTCTCAAAGAGATAATCACACCTATCTCAATTCGCCGTATTTTCGGCACTTTTCAGACCTTGCAAATATTTTTTGGTACTTGTCTGGTCTTTATCAAGAGAATTATCCGTCCCGATTCGTCGGGGCGGATTTTTTTGCTTTCACGAAAGTTTAAGCGTAACGAGATCAGCCACTTTTGCTTTGGTGCTTTTCAATACATCGGCATAGATGTTTGCTGTTACGCCGATGTCGCAATGACCGAGGTGTTCAGACACGATCTTGAGATCAACTCCGCTGTTGAGCAGAAGTGTTGCGTTGCAATGCCTGAGCTGATGAAGTGTCAGCGATTCAAACTCCGTTCCCTTTGTGAAGCGTTTGAGTGAATGATACACAGAGTTTCTGTCACGGTAGTTGCCCAAGGCAGATGTAAACACCATTTCGGGGTGTGCAAATTTCCTTCCAAGTGCTGCCGACATGCTATCAATATAGGCTTTCTGCTCTCTGAAAATAGAAGCAAGGACTTCACTCATACCGATTACTCTGTGGCTGCTCTCTGTTTTCGGCGAGCTGAGTTCATGCTTTCCGCCTATATCAGTGAGATTGTGGTTGATCGTAATTGTCATTTCGGCAAAGTCAATGTCTTTCCACATCAATCCCAGACACTCACCCGAACGCATTCCTGTGTAGAGAAGTACCTTGATAATACGCTTGAAATCCTCATCCCACGGCTTTGTGTCAAGCAATTCCATAAAACGCTTGATCTCATTCTCATCAAGTGACATCTTCTTGCTTTCCTTGTGTCTCTTCGGAAGAATAACATTGTGGCAGGGCGATTCACGGATATATCCCTGCTCGACACCTCTGCGGAAGATACTTTGTATCACTACATAAATCTTGCGTACTGACTGAGGTTTCAGCTTATACGTCTTCATAACGCTTGTCAGCTTCGGAGGAGTGATCGCTTTCAGCTTCATGTTGCCGATAACAGGCTTGATATGTTTCTCATACTGACCTTTATAAGTATACGCTGTGCTGGGTTTCAACTCGATAGGAGCAAAATTCTCAAAATACCAGTCAGCAAGCTCAGAGAAACGCATATTCTCGTTTAGTTCGGTATAGTCCTTACATCTGCTCTCGAATTCATAGGCGAACTGCTGTGCAAGTTTCTCCGCTTTCTTAGGCGTAACGCCCTGCGGAGGTTTGAAGGTGGTCGATTTAACGATCTGCTTGTGTTCTGTATCATATCCGAGGGATACCTTGATTCTGAAAGTATCTCCTCGCTTTGTAATAGTAGCCATAGGTTGATTCCTTTCTGTCAACATAGATTTTATGGCATACTCCTGTTATTTTAATCTTAGCGCATATTTCTATGTATGTCAAGCGTTTTTGAAGTATGCCATAAATTGTTTTTCATTCTAATTCAAACGATTTCTTTTTCTTAGGTGTGCGTCTCTCGCTGTAATATTGCCTATCCTGCTGTCTTTTGAGTTCATCATAGACTGTCGGGAGTGCCCTTTCGAGCATATCAACCATATCTTTGCAAGTCCGCAGACCTCTGATTTCCTTGTTCAGCTCACTGTTTTTACCCGAAAGAGAGCGGTTTCTTTCTCTGAGGCTGTCGTTCTCATCAGCGAATTGGTTGTTGATTTTCACAGCCTCATAGTATGTCTGTTCAGCCTTGTGGCGAGCTTTGTGCGATTTCATCATGGCTTTTTTCATATCCCCGCACAGCTTTTCAATCTGCTGTCGGTTCTTGACGGCTGAAATCGGATTCCGCAGATAACCGCCGAGTGTTTCGCACATCTGCTGAAACTCCCTCTCCAAATCGTAGGTTTTCTCATAATCAGGCTGATAGCTCAGAATATCATCTCGCTGTTTCGTTTTTTCAGCGATTTCCAGTTCGACCTGCGTGTTGTACTCGGTAAGCTCAATTGTTTTGAGTTTCTGCTCCTTGTATTCGGGAATTGTCAGCGTTCCTCTCGACTTCTGCGGTTGAGTTGGGATAATCCCATGTTCCCTGCAAATCTGATTCAGAACCTCAACCTCGCTTTCTCGCCAACGGGCAATCGCATCTTTTCCTACACCGAAACCCATTTCTTTGAGTGCCTGTGCAATGCCATTTTGAATATCCTGTCCTCGTTTATAATGACCGATAGGAATGTAGTCAAGGTGGATATGGGGAGTTGCCTCGTCCATGTGCAGAACTGCGTTGAACACATAGAAGTTGGTATTGCGTTCCTGAAATCCTGTCATGTATTCTTTCAAACATTCTGCAACCAGTTCGGTATCTTCTGTGTTAAAACCTGAATCATCTTTTGTTCCAATTTGCACAATGTCCTCATAGAAACTTTTTCGCTTATCGCTTGCGGTCTTGACGGTGTTGCATGGCTTGCACCCGAACAGGCTTTCATAGTAACTGCCTTTAATTCTTCTGTCATTTCGTTTCTGACGGGCATTATACCTCGCTGTTGATTCAGCAAACAGCATTTCGTAAGCCTCCGCAATCGGCTGACGAACAAATGTGATGTTATTTTTCATTCTCTCCCTGTCGATGTTCTCCGCCACAAATTCACGATTATTGTGAGCGAGAGAACCCTTTCCCTGACAAAAAGAGATACTTTTCTGTTTCATAAAAATCTCCTTTTCTACAAAATTGATGTCGCTGATGCGACAGGTTTCACTGACGGAAACCACGCTCGACGGAGCGAGCGACTCAGCGGAGCTGAGCTTACAAATGAAATGTCATTTGTAACGCCATAGTACTTGCGACACTTCCCACAGAGGGTAAGCATCACAAGTACAGGCGCTCTGCGAGGCAAATCAACGCTACCGCTTATTAGGAGTGACGATTTGTGACGATAGTGACGATAAATAGAGAGTACACTCCGCTGTCATTTTAATCGTCACAACCGTCACTATCGTCACTTTTTGAACGAGAGAGTAATCAATCTTCCTGTGTTTGTTCTCTTGCTTGTGTATGAGATATTGTAATCATTTTCAAGCCGTCCTGCAATCACGTTCAGCTTCATTGTCAGCTTGTTGGGTTTCAATTCAGAACGCAATGCGGTGACTAAATCACTTGCACTGCCTTGCCAAGTTGGATTTTCTTCCGTCACAAGTTTTGCAATATTTTCAAGCAACGGTTCAGGCGGTTCTTTCCAAAGCTGTGTTTCTGATTTTTCAAAGTTCCAACAAAGCTTTTCCTCATCACGCACAAGATGAATTTTCTGATCTTGCTGATCACGACCTGAGATTTCAAGTGTTGCTTTATTGGAAGTTCTGGTTTCTTTATAAAGCATAAACGCTCCGTCTGCACAACCAAGCAAACCATTCGTTCCAGAAATCATATCAAAGTTATCACTTGACTTTTGTTTTCTTGTATGATGTACAATCAACAGACACACACCATTACTGTCAGCAAATTGTTTCAGCTGATTGATAATCTCGTAATCTTTCGAGTAACTGTAATTGTCATTATCAACTTCACGAATCTTTTGCAAGGTATCAATTATCACCAAGGAAGTGTTTGAATGTTCCTTGATGAAACCTTTCAGCTGTTCAAGTAAACCCTCATTCAAATAATTTGCCCGAACACAGAAGTGAAGATTTTCTGTACTTTCTGTACCGAACATTCGGTACATTCTTTCCTGCAATCGTCTGTAATCATCTTCTAAGGCGAGATACAGAACAGTTCCCTGTCTAACAGGATAATTCCACAAAGTAGTACCTGTGCTAACGTGATAAGCAAGCTGTGCCATAAAGAAACTCTTGCCGATTTTAGGTGAGCCAACAAACAGGTAAGTCCCCTGATAGAGCAAACCCTCAATAATAGGCGGACTTTTTGTATACACATTCTCATAGAGTGCATCCATAGAAATTGTGTGAAAAGGGTTGTTTTTTCTTTCATTTTGTGATATAATATCAGTAGTGTTTTGAATTGACTGCTCTGTGTCTGCTCCAACAGATACATTACGGGCAGTCTTTTCTCTTTTAGGTGTGTAAAAACTTGTCACACTCGCAAAGGCTCTCTTGATTGTGCTGTCAATAATTTGACTGCGTTCAGCCCATTTCCCCTCAGCCATAGGCGATTTCATGTAGACCTCTCGAACCATGTCCTCTCCATACTCGCCAAAATAGAACACAAGATGATTCATAAGAGCCATGACTGCTTCTGACCTGCTTGGATAATTTCCGATATCACCATTCCAAAGCGATGCAAAAGTTGTTCCATTTTTAGCATTTCTTGCAATATCAAGACGATTATCAATATCCAAAGGTTCAGTATTCGTGAGAAGTGGTAACGCTTGCTGAGTATCATCAACCTTTTCTGATATACTCATATACTTTTTAAGAAATGCAATCCAAACATCTGTTTTGTCAGATAAATAGTCACATTCAGACTGTCTATTGCCTGTAAAAGTGAAATATCGGCTTGTCTGTCCACCGATGTAACACTCAACATCAAGAATGCTATTCTTCTGCTTATAAAGTTCCTTGTAATTCTGCGGAACTGCATCAGATTTTACCAAGAACAAGATGTGATAGCCTTTTCCTGATGGTGATTTTTCGATGTAGGTATCCTTAAACATATCCAAAATCTCTTTTGTCAACGGATTTACATCAACATTGTGGGCATCAATATCAACCCCACAGATGAGATAACCTGTTTCATGTTCGGCAAAAAGAATACCAATGCCGATATTTTGAGCGTTACAACGCCCACTTGCCTGCTCAAAGGTAATCCAAGTATTTTGGTCATTTACTTTACAGTGTGGTTTCTTGGTTGGTTTACCGTCTTTTGTCATGAGATAAGACCAGTTTGTCCATATCCTCTCGAGTTTAAGTTGCTCGATTGGGATTCGCCTTACTTCATTCATGCAAAGTACCTCACTAAATCTGCCTTGTTGACGAGGATTTTTCCATGCTTTCCCTCACCTGTGCGAATGTGCTTAACCTTATTCTGAGCCACAAGCTTGCGAACTGTATGCTCGGAAAGTCCCTGCACAACGTCTGTACACTCCTTGATTGTGAGCATTTCAACGGGCTTGCTTTCCTCCTGCTCATTGTTTGCCTTGCTCTCCTCATCTGTCAGCTGAATTAAAAGCGTCATAATGCTGTCGACAATTCTGTTTTTCTCTGTTGTTGTCATTGTTTATTTTCCTTTCGTTTTTATTTTTCAAGTTCATCATCCACGTACAATGCAAAATCAACTTGACTTTTCATTGGATTCGTGCTACAATATATGTAACAATTCGATAATTTAGAAAAATCGAGAAAATATAGTTTAATTTAAATGTAAAGTACAGTATGATAGAACTTTTATGATTACAGAATACAACAAATCAGAACATTTGTCAATAGCTGAACTATATGTTCTACGTTTTAAACAAAACTGCAAGAGGTAATTTTATGAATTATGACGCATTCAAACAAAGATGTAAAGAAAAAGGCTACTCTGCAAGCAGCCTTGTAACAGAACTCGGAATCAGCAAAAGTAACATCACAAACTGGAAGAATGGTGGAAATCCAAGTTATGATATTCTCATAAAAATGGCACAGACGCTTGAATGCAGTGTTGGCTATCTTTTAGGAACTGAAACTGAATCCGGTGATTTCGGTGCAACAGTTACTCATGCTCTGCGTAGTATGAAATCAACTCCTGCACGCACTATTTCGCTTAGAAGCAGTAAGACTCTTGAAGATAGCTATTTAAATGAAATTGCTGTATATGCTAACACAAGCATACTTTTCCTTTGTGGAAATGAGAAAGAGTACACTCCTACTGAACATAGTGATAACAAAATTAGTGAACGTGGCTTTGATAAGATACTTGCGATTTTTGATAATGTTAATGACAATCCAACTATTTCTAACATTCAGATGCAGTTGTCAAGAATTATTCTGTATAATTTAGATATTACGTCAGCAAGTCAGATTGATGATGAGTTTTTAAGCAGTAAGGCGAACTTTATTCTAAATGATGTTAAGCACAATGACTCGATTAGAAACTATCCTTTCAATCTATCTGATTTGCTAACTTTGGGAGATTTATTTGATAAGAGTATTTCATTTATGATTTCGGGTGTTTAAGACAGTAAAAACTTAATCAACGACGATAACACAGTTTATGCCTTGTGTTTTTTAGGCGTTTTGTGGTATAATTATGTATTAAGAAAAAGATGAATGTGGAGATGTTTATGAAAGTTATCAGTTTATTTTCGGGTTGTGGCGGATTGGATTTGGGATTTGAACGTGCAGGCTTTGATATTCCTATCGCCAATGAGTATGACAAGACAATTTGGAGTACATTTAAAGCCAATCACCCTAAGACACACCTTATTGAAGGTGATATAAGAAAAGTAAGCGAGGCAGATTTCCCCGATGGTGTTGACGGCATTATCGGAGGTCCACCGTGTCAGTCATGGTCTGAGGCTGGCTCTCTCAAAGGCATTGAAGATGAAAGAGGACAGCTTTTCTATGACTATATAAGAATACTCCGCAAGGTTAAGCCAAAGTTTTTCCTTGCAGAAAATGTAAGCGGTATGCTTGCCAACAGACACAATGAGGCAGTGCAAAACATCATCAATCTTTTTGAAGAAAGCGGCTATGATGTTTCTCTGACACTTGTAAATGCAAAGGACTACGGTGTTGCAGAAGAACGTAAACGTGTTTTCTATATCGGTTTCAGAAAAGATTTAGGGATTAAGTTTGATTTTCCTATTGGTTCAACCGTTGATGATGAAAAGAAGATAACGCTAAAGGATATTATATGGGACTTGCAGAATACTGCTGTACCGTCTGCTGAAAAGAATAAACACAATTCTGATGCAGTTAATAACAACGAATATTTTACTGGTTCGTTCTCTCCGATATTCATGAGCCGCAACAGAGTAAAATCGTGGAGCGAACAGGCTTTCACGGTTCAGGCTTCGGGCAGACAGTGCCAACTACACCCACAAGCACCTAAGATGATTAAAGTCGGAAAAAATGATTGCAGATTTGTCGAGGGCAAGGAGCATTTATACCGCCGTATGACCGTCCGAGAGGTCGCAAGAGTACAAGGATTTCCCGATGATTTCAAATTCATATATGACAACGTAAATGACGGATACAAGATGATTGGCAATGCTGTTCCCGTCAATCTCGCTTATGAAATTGCAGTAGCTATAAAAAACACATTGGAGGGTAGAAAATGAGCTCAAGAAGTAATGACCAAGGCAGAGCATTTGAATATGCTTGTATAATTGAATTAAAGGATAAAATTGAGGAACATCGTCCTGTTGTCCTTGACGAAAATTCCGTATCCGCATCAAAAAGAGCATGGGAAATTCAATCGGAAGAATTACAGCAAACATTGTTACGTGCAGCTGATGCGTTCATTGACACTCTTTTCTCAGCCGAGCCACTAATTCTTGAATGTGACGGCGATGACGATGATGTTGTTCTTTCTATAAATAAGGATTCATATGCAGAGGGCGGAGATGTCCGTGATGTTGTGATTGAAAGAAAGTCTATACGCTGGGACATCGGACTTTCCATGAAACACAATCACTTTGCGGCTAAACATTCAAGGCTCAGCTCATCAATTGATTTCGGTTCAAAATGGTACAATGTTCCATGTGCGGACAGCTATTGGGATGTCGTAAAGCCTATTTTTGAGAGATTGAGAGGACTTAAAAAGGAGTCTGTTGCTTGGCACGATATGCCCGACAAGGAAAACAGCGTATATGAGCCGATAGTTTCAGCTTTCATAAACGAACTTAACCGAGCCTACAATGCTGACAGCACCATAACTGAAAGATTGATTTCGTATCTTCTCGGTATCCGTGATTTCTACAAAGTTGTTGCTATTGATAAAAAGCAGATTACTGAATTTCAATCATTCAATCTCCGAGGAGAACTGAACACGGACGGTAAAAAGACAAAGGCTGCACTGATTATCCCGAAGGCTGATCTACCAACAGAGATTATCTCTCTGCGTTTCAAGCCTAACTCTAAAAGCACAGCGGAACTGTATCTGAACAACGGCTGGTCACTCTCTTTCAGAATACATAATGCCTCTACAATCGTTGAGCCTTCTCTGAAATTCGATATTCAGTTCTTGGGCGTTCCTGCTAATATTATTACGGTTAATTGTATGTGGAAATGATTACTTGTAAAACTAAATGGAGGTCGACAAATGAAACAAGGAAATTTAGAAAAGTGGACAGATTGTAAATCATGCGAAAACCTATTATTATTTTCTGAGTTAGTAAATGAATTGCTATTTGATTACTCTATTCCTTCAAATCGTGTTGCAACATTAAATAGCCATTTTTTGTGTCTTGACGCTATGAGTGCTATAACTGGAATAGATAATAACGGTGTTCCTGAAGGAACATTAAAACCTATTGCAGAAGAATTATTCAACTGTCTCTTATACACATCTCCGAGCCCACGAGACTCG
>ERZ1027255.92-NODE-92-length-33984-cov-5.920481_pt1 | contig 33984 bp, 25 predicted proteins | sample MGYA00519261_ERZ1027255 | MGnify/ENA primary metagenome ERZ1027255 (study PRJEB26926, sample SAMN06164399) | human gut metagenome | biome: ENVO:00009003; feature: ENVO:2100002; material: ENVO:00002003 | host: Homo sapiens | place: USA | collected 2012 ...
CTCGTGGGCTCGGAGATGTGTATAAGAGACAGAGGTATAATATGTCAGAAAATTCAACAGCAATAATTTCCAAAGTCTGGGGAATGTGCGGTCCTTTGCGTGACGACGGCGTTTCCTACGGTGACTATCTGGAACAGCTTACATATCTTATATTTCTGAAAATGTCCGATGAATACTCACGCCCGCCGTATAAACGCAATACATGTATCCCAGAAGGATACGGCTGGAATGACATGAGCCTGCTGAAAGGTGCTGAGCTTGAGGACAAGTATCGTGAAATACTTGAAAAACTAGGCGAACAAGGCGGTATCCTCGGTAAGATATTCAAAGGTGCTACAAACAAAATAAGCAACGCTGCTATCCTCAGCCGCATCGTTGCAATGATAGACAAGGAAAAATGGGTATCCATGTCATCAGACGTTAAAGGTGAGATATATGAGGGACTTCTCCAGAAGAATGCCGAGGATATAAAAAGCGGTGCAGGACAGTACTTCACTCCCCGTCCGCTTATCAAAGCAATGGTCAGATGTATTCGTCCCGAACCTATGAAGTCCGTTGCGGATCCCTGCTGTGGAAGCGGCGGTTTCCTGCTTGCGGCTCAGGATTACATTACTGATTCCAAGAATTATACGCTTGACCGTGAGCAGAAGGAATATCTGAAAGCCGAAGCCTTTCATGGTAACGAGATAGTTCCCACTACATTCAAACTATGCCTGATGAATCTGTATCTTCATAATATAGGCGATATTTATGGCAATATTCCTGTTACTCTCGGAGATGCGCTGCTTATGGATTCAGGTGAGAGATACGACTATGTGCTTACTAATCCGCCTTTCGGCAAAAAATCCTCCATAACCTTTACAAATGAAGATGGTGAACAGGAGGACGAAGATCTCGTATATAATCGTCAGGACTTCTGGACAACAAGTTCCAATAAGCAGCTCAACTTTGTTCAGCACATCAATACTATACTGAAGTCTACCGGTAAGGCTGCTGTGGTCGTACCTGATAACGTGCTTTTTGAAGGCGGTGCAGGTGAAACTGTCCGCAGAAAGCTGCTTGAAACTACGGACTTACATACGATTTTGAGATTGCCGACAGGCATCTTCTATAAACCGGGCGTTAAGGCTAATGTTATCTTTTTTGATAAGCGTCCGGCAAGTCCGGAGATGCAAACAAAAGAAGTGTGGATATATGATTTCCGAACTAATATCCACTTTACATTAAAGCAGCATCCAATGACAGAGGATGACCTTGCTGACTTCGTAAAATGCTATAATCCTGAGAACCGATATGAGCGTTCAGAAACATGGAGTGAAGATAATCCTGAAGGACGTTTCCGCAAATACAGCATTGATAATATATTGAAGCGTGATAAGTTGAGCTTGGATATTTTCTGGATTAAAGATAAGTCACTTGCAGACCTTGATAATCTGCCGCCTGCTGATGAGCTTGCGGATGATATTATTGAAAACCTTCAAGGAGCTCTTGATAGCTTTAAAGATTTGAAGGCTCAATTGAATTAAACGTTATTCGAAATTCATTAAGGAGATTAGAAAATGCCAGATAATGACGTTTATAAACAAAAAACACTAGATTCTGCACTTAATACAATATCAGAAAAAATGGAAGCCATTTTTAATGATACAGACATTAATAAGAATAAAAATCGAAGAAGATGGGTATGGGAACTGCTTCAAAACGCATCTGATTGTTATGATAATAAACCTGTAGATGTTTGTATAAATACGACAGAGAAAAGTGTAACATTTATGCATAGTGGCAAATGCTTTAGTAAAGAAAACCTGATTGATCTATTCACTCAAATATCCGCCAAAAGGACAAATGAAGAAAAAACAGGTAAATTTGGTACAGGTTTTATTTCCACTCATCTATTAGCTACAAAAGTCAGAATAAAAGGTGCATATCAATCATATGACAATAAGTTAAGAAAACTGAATATATTACTAGATCGTAGTTCTCAAGATTATAATGAGCTTCGCAATTCAATCAGCATTGCTCTTGACAATATTGATAATTTAGAGAATAACGAAGAAATAGAAAAAGAATTGTATAATACAGTTTTTGAATATAATTATGATAATTCAGAAATACGTATTTCGAAAGCGGAATTTCAACGTGCATGTAGTGAAGCATATGCTGACTGGGAATCCACGATCCCTTTTGTACTCGCATTTTCAGATAAATTTGGTACTGTTAAGTTTAACAATATTATTGTAAACAAAAGAATTGTAAGATCATGTAGTAATTTTAAAATAATAAACATTAATTTTAATAGGGAAAACAACGATTGTTTTAAAACAGTTTCTATTCTAGTAAAATTTCAAGATTCAACGTCAATTGCTTGTTTGTTAGGCAGAAACGATAATTCAAATTATTATTTTGATGATATGTCAAAGTATCCAAAATTATTCTGTGCTTTTCCTTTGATTGGTACTGAAGATTTTCCTTTTCCTATAATTATTAATGATAGTAGTTTTTACGTAACAAAAGAACGTGATAACGTTTTAATAAACCAAGCGTGTAATATTAGAATATTAAACACTGCTCTTATTCTATATGAAAACTTACTGAATGGTGCAGCAAGGAATCACGTTGAAAAAGGATTTAATATTTGTCAGATTATAGATGATGACTTAATTGATAATGAACTATTAAACTATAAGAAAAAAGTACAAAACCTATATTTTCAAGCACCAATAATTAAAGCCGTAACTCCAGATGGCGATGAGCCATTTTGCTCAATGAATAACATTTTGATACCATATTACGAGCAAAATCCATCTGGCTTTTGGTTTTTAGTTCATAAAACAGTTAATTGTCCAATTCCAAATGAAGCTGAGATTATCAACTGGAAAAAAGTTTGTCCTAACAATATGGAAAAAAGTGTATTCACTTTAAATAAGTTGCTTAACTGCATAAAGAACTGGGAAATTAATAGTGATACGCCATTAATTCTTAATGAATTATACAAACTATGTTGGAATCAAGAAAAAAATGATTTCAGTCAAAAGATGATTTTTTTGAATCAAAAAAACGAATTTAAGGAGCATGATATTTTCACCCATCTATACTATGATGATACAGATGAAGAACTAAAAGAAATTCTTTGCAATTTAGGTGGTAATGTGGAAGAAGAATTAATTAATAAAAATCTTATGCGTTACCCAGTATTTGAATCAAGGAATAACAATTACATCGCTGAAAAAATCAGTAGTAAGATTAGAGAAGAATTAGCAAGAGAAAACAGTCAGACAAATTACAGCCGTGATAATGAAATGCAACAAATTTTCAATAAACTAATTATTTGGTTTTTGAAGCATTCAGAAGAAGCAAAGCAATTATTCCCTGATATATATGAAAAACAGCATTTATTATGCAAACCAGAAGATACAATAAAGAAATTAGAGATTGCCAATCAAGTTGAAACCGCTATGGAGAATAACAATCTAAGCATGGATCAATTAGACTCCATTATTTCAAGCATAGGAAAATTAGCCCAACTGCTTAATGAAGATAAGGAACTTCCAGAAGAAACTAAGAAATTGCTCAAACACATAACTTCTCATAGTCCATATTCAGCACAAAGAGTTCAAGAGATGATTGAAAGAAGTATCGGAAATGTTTACGATGAATTAAAGAAAAATCCCAAATATAGTGTGAGTGAAACACTGGAAGAATGGAAAAATGGCCGTGCCTCCAATACCGTCTTTTTTGCCAAAAAAGAAAGTAACGACATAAGAATCATAGTTAGACCAAGAGATTATAATAAAGTAATCTTCTTTGAAGAAGCCGAATTTGATGCAGTAGATGATTACGAATATGAATTATGGACGGATGACGGGAAAAGTGTTAAACAAATCACCTTAAAAGACTTATTAAAAACTACAGGAATAACATGTTTCCCATTAAAGAATTTATATAAGTGAGGAAAAATAGATGTATGAAGTCATTATGAAGTATTTAGAAGACTATAGTGAAATAAAGAATGCTGTATTTGTTTATCCTGCTAAAGACTTAGATTATCTTGGACGTTTGACATGTTCGTTCATGAATTCAAATGGAGGAACAATCGTATTTGGAGTAGAAGATACTGGCGTTTCAATCATAATAAAAGGTTCACATTATGATATAACTGGCGTTTCGGAAAAGCTAAAAAAATTGCTTCCGGATTATTGTGATCTTATTAGATATGGAAATTGTAGTATATATGGTGAAAAGATAGATTATATTACCGTATCGCCATCAAAAAATAAAGTCGCTTTAAATGGCATAGCATATTACTATGACGATGATTCGCATTTAGCTGTTGAAAAAAAGATATAAATATATTTTTATCGTACTGCTGGAATGACAGTAAGATAGCCGATATCATTGATAAAGACTTACCACTTAAGAATAAGCGCATTAATATTGTTCGTGATACCAGAGAATTAGTATATAAAGATAGCATCGAGAAATATATGCAAACGATTAAGGAACAGGATTATGTTTTATCCTTAATTAGTGATGCATATTTAAAATCTAAGAATTGTATGTATGAAATTTGTGAACTTATGAGAGATCGCAATTATATGGATAGATTGCTTTTTATAGTTCTTTCTGATGACGATATAAACAAATATTGTAATAGAGAACAAGGCGGAGCCCATATTTTTAATGATGCAGACAGTATCAATTATAACCTATATTGGGCAAATAAAGCAAGAGAATATAAAGGAAAAATAGACCAGATTCCGGAAGGGAAAGCGAAAACCACACTTGAAAACACATATCATATGTTTACAACCATAAACGATAATTTAGCTTCTTTTATTAATCAGCTAAAAACGAGATTATGTGTGAATTTCAAGCAAGTGGTTGATTCTGATTATAAGGATATACTTAGATTCTTGGAATAATAGTTCATGCTATTATAAAATAACCTTCACCCTACACACCCCAAAGCTCTGCTTATCCCGTTCAAGTAAGGTATCAGGGAATAAATTAAGCCACTTGTGCTGAAACTGGTATTCCCAAAGTAAGCATCGAAGTTGGAAACAGGCAGGATAACATAGTCCGAATCATCGGGCTTGTTGGCAATGCAGTAAGCGACGACTGTCTCCGCAACCTCATATGGCAGCCCGTCAGGCAGAAGCGCCTGTATACGCACCTTCTCATCATCAGAAAAGGAAACTGTCTTATCCGCTAGCGGTCCGAGTTCCAGAGCGTCCGCAAGCACATCGTCAAACCGCAGAACCCACGCACCTTTGGTCTCGGGAGAATAGAGCGATACCTGATACTGCTTCACCTTATCTCTCCAAGCAGCGTCAAATCTGGTTTTCAGCGGCTCAGCATTTGCAAGAGTAGCCTTGCTCATAATATCGCTGTTCTTTGTAATGAACTTTTCGACCTTGTGGACGTGCCTGTAAAACCAGCCTTTTCCCGTCTTATCCACCAATTCGGGGAATTCCTCATGCAGATCGCTGAAATCAGTCCTGAACTGCCACTCCTCCTTCGGAGCGACAGTTTTTTTGTCGGGAATACTGCACCACGCACAGAGAGCTCGCCGTGCATAGTCTGCATCGGGAGCACCATTTCTGAACATATATCCCCGAGCGATAATAGTCAGCACACGGCTCAGACCCGTGAAGTCCTTCATCATTTCAAAGCTGAAACGTTCGAGGAAGGAAAGGTCACGCTTGCCGCTGCATTTGTAAGCAGGCTTGCCCGTGTAAGCCTTGAATTCTTCAATCTCGTTCAGCATTATTTGTCCCTCCTGACGTGCTTTTCGATCCTGTCCAGCAGCAGATCGAAGAGCACTTTTCTTTTGCCCAGAGCAAGTATGTACCTGACTGCTTCATCAGGCTTCATTACAGCTTCTATCAGCTTTCGGCACTCGCCAGCAACTGCGTCACGGTAATACACATTCACGGATCTATTGAGATACGCCTCCATAAGCTGTCGGAAATCGACAGAGTCTCCGTCGCGGATAAGACGTTTCCTGTCCGTGAGCGTGTTCTCGTCGTCAATGTCGGATATGAGGTCGATGAGAACACGGTAACCGCTTAAACGGAAGTCACTGAAAAGCGGATAATACCGTTCAAGCTCGGGTATCCATTCAGCTAACAGATCATCACGCTGTTCCTTGGGCGTCAAGTGCCAACTCTTAGCCTGCAACTCCTGCCTGATAGCAGATATCCTCTCGGGCGGTGTGTCCTGAAACAGGGTATACAGCATATCTGCGTCATATTCACGATCCTGACCACGGCTGTACAGAATTCGCTGAATGTCATTCCTGCGCTGTCTGTCTTTGACAGGCTGACCGCAGGCTCTTATGCGGGACAGACACCGTTCATAGTCCGTCACAAGAGCTTTAATCCGCTCCATTTTCTCTCGATTGAGCTTGTCCTTCCAGTTATCATCAGCCGCAAATGTGAAAAGCTCGCTGTCATCGGCAGGCTTGTCAACCACAGGAGTTGTATTCTTCTCGAGCATATACGCAAGATAAGGCAGACGCTCTACATTGGAGTCAACCTTGTTCCAATCGGTATCAGCGAAGAACTTCTCAAACTGCTCCTCGAAGGACGGCTCGTACCATGCACGGCGTCCCTCGCTCTTTTCAAGCAGGCTCTTGTATTTCAGAAACTTGCTCTTGGCGACAGTTTTAGTGCCGAGATATTCCGTCAGATCAGGCTTAACTCCGCTCTTTGCAGAGTCTATTTCCAAACCGGTGAGGATAGCAAGTGTCTCAGTTTCCTCACGACACTTGTCACGAAGTTCGTCGTCGGAGTTCTCGTTGTATGCGATAATACTTCTGTTCAGCGCCGCATTTGAGATCTGTCCAACTCGGGAAGAAAATGTGCTCTTGACCGTTTCAAAACGCGCCTGCCAGTCGGTGGCATCGCGGATAACTGGTTCAGCACTTGGTATTTTCAACAGCGGAGTCTCAGCTTTGGAATTGCGCTTGACACAGCGATTTACGATAGGATCCGAGATAGTTTTTATCATGTCGCCGTCGAAGTCAGCACCGCCGAGACGCTCCGCAGTCAGTGAGTCCCAGTTCACCATAACAACATCGGTTAGGTGGCTGAGATAATACTTTCTCATATTCTCAACATCGGGATAGACTTGCAGCTGAACCTCTTCGTTTCGGGAAATATGCGGATTTCGCAGAAGCGTACACTCATTGCTGTGAGAATACGCCATTGACGGAGCATAGAAAGCGTTCTTCTCAAACTCACTCTGCACCGCACCGTTGTAGAAGTTGCGCTGACTTGTGTTTCGCTTTGCCTTTTTGGGTATAAAATCTTTAAGAAAACCGAGAAGGTCTGCGGAAAGATAGCGATTGTCGCCTGCAACGATAAGACGTCCGAGAGCATATTGCTTCAGCACCGCCTGAGCCCGTGACTTCAATCTGTCAGCGTAAACAGGCTCTGCAATGAACTTCGGATTTTTCTCCAGTATCTTTTTGAGATAGTAGTCCTTGCTGCCTCGGCTATACTTCCTGCCTGTGAAAAAGCTCAGGCGGTACTCCCTGTCGGTGCAAAGCCTGTAATATTCATGTTCAGTTTCCTTGGTGAGCCAGTGACGGTTATCATTCACAGGAAATGATAACGGCAGGTCAAGCGGTCGGAACTCGTCCGATGTTATTGAAAGCGTATTGAGAAACTGATAGTTCAACTCCGTGAACTTATGTGGACTGTCTTTGCTCACACCCGAAATATACAAAGCGTGCCTGTACTTGCGGAATGCGTCCCAGTAATCGTCCCAGCTCATATTGTTCTCGCAGAGCCAACCGTAGCCTTTGAACATACTCTTGGTGAGAATTATATCAACGTCAGAGGCTTTGTGTTCAACTCCCCAGATGTCGGTGAGCGTTACAACTCCTGCGCTCTTGAAGAAGTCGTGAATGTCAACTTGGTGCAGCATTCCCTTGATGTACGGCAGACGTATCTGAAACGATGTATGCTCGCCACCTAACTTTTTATTGATGACCTTGGCGAACTCCTTGGAGATAACTCCCTCGCCGTCATAACCGAGAATATCCACACTCTCCCTGCGCTCAACACGGTGATACTTGCGAACAGCATTGTCGCTTCCGTCGTCCTCAACAGTTATAACATCTGTGTCGTGAACGGTGTGTTTTTGATTTTCAACAACGATAACTCTGTGAGGCTTGTCGAGGTTTATCCCGTCAACACGGATACCTCCCGAGAGCATAAGTCCGTTGTATGCGTACAGCTTGCTGAGCTGACACTTTGTAATATCCATGCCGAGACGAATGCGTTCTGTGATCTTCCATAAAATGTCCTCACGGATAAATGACATTACTGCGTTTCTGCTCATGCTTGCTGAGCGCTCAAACGCAACGTACTTGCGCATACCGTTGCCGAAGTCTATCTCCACACCTCTGTTCGTAAACAGAGCAGCAGCCTTCTCCTGTAGCTGTGCATAGTAAGGGTGCGAAGCGTCACGGTCAAACACCCGTGAGAAGTCTGCGTAAAAAATAACATCGGACAGGTCCGTCACAAGGTCAGCGCCGTCATATTTGAAATCGTCACCGTGCAGCACGCACATTATCTGATAGAAAAGTGCGTTGTCGTCCTGCTCATGAGCGGAGTGTTTCAGACAGCTCCGCAGAGCGTTTTTATCAATAACTGTTTTGTAAAACAGTCCGTCAGGCTTGGAGTAGTTGAGCATTGCTCTGACGGACAGATCATATATCCTGTACTTCATGATTTCACCACCTGCTAAAAGTATATCACAAAACCTGCCAAAATGCAATAAGGATACTGCTCCCACTTTTCAATTCCGAAACGCTCATTTTTGACTGAAAAACACTCAAAGCTGTCATATTAACAGTTCTGAGTTGAAATGTCTGCAAAGCTCTATTCTATGGGCAGTGCAGCTGTTTTTATTATTTAGTGAGAAAAGGTCAGTTCTCATGAAAAGCAATTTGTGTTTTGGAAAACGTTTCAGAGCGGTCAAAAACTTATGCAAAAATAGGTCAATTTGCATAAAGAATACTGCTCCCACATTTTTATGAAGAAAGGATGATTTTTATTGACAAAACGAATCGAAATTGAGTTCAAAAGCAGCGTCGAGATAATGAACACTCCGATGAAAAAGCGGCGCTTCATCGTTGATGAAATGATCTATCCCGGTCTCCATGTACTGTCAGGTGATCCTAAGATCGGTAAGTCGTGGATGATGATGGATATGTGTCTTGCGATTGCCAAAGGTGAAAAGTTTCTCGGACGCAAAACAGAACAAGGTCATGTTGTGTACATGGCACTTGAAGATACGTCTGACAATTTACAGATGCGAATGTATGAGCTGACAGATGAGCCGACGGATAATCTGCAATACGTTTTGCTCGTCAACACTCTCGGTAACGGTCTCGAAGATGACCTTCGCAAGTGCAAGGAAACATTCTCAGACCTGAAGCTGATAGTCATTGACACTCTGCAAAAGGTGCGCGAAACTGTTGACATGAAGTACGGCAGTGATTACAAGGACGTATCAACGCTGAAATCTATTGCTGACGAGTTAGGCATCGCAATTATTCTTGTTCATCACAACCGAAAACAGCAGGACTCCAATCCGAACAACATGATACTTGGCACGAATGGTATCCCAGGTGCAGCAGACGGTCTGCTGGTTCTCACGCACAAGTCAGACAGCAAGAATGCAGTACTGAACATCAGTGGCCGCGGCGCTCCGTCGCTCGACATAAATGTTATCAGGGAAGGAGCAAAGTGGAAACTGCTTGATAAGCCGCCCGATGACAAGCCTGATAACTTTCCGTCTGTGATACATGATTTTATGCTGGAACAAAAAGAGTTCCGCGGAAGTGCGTCTGAGTTGTGTGAACTGTTATGCAAAAAGTTTCCGTCAGAGGAATTCAAAAACAACTGGATGTACCGAGAACTATTGCAGCACGATGAAGAAGTTCACTCGCTCGGTATCAGCTATGGCAAAACAAAAAGTAACGGCACTCGCAGTATCTGTGTCCGTTACGAAGCTGATAGGGACAGCAGTGGCAGTAAATTACTGTACCCTGAAAGTGGTGTCCCTGCCGTCCCTGAAACGTCTTCAAACGCTGATATATCTTCGCAAACCGTTACTCCTTATGCCAGTGATGTTAAAACAATTGCTGTCCCTGTTGGTGATAAACTTATTGAGTGGGCGGTAACCGTATCACGGATAAGTTGGCGGAGCAAGGCATTGAAGTTGAGTCGTTTCAACCTTGAGCACTAAAACGCCCATTTTTGCCGCCGATACAGAAATCGGGTAGTTATTCCACCTGCGGCGGTGAAAGCGATTGTGGCGCAACGTGGAGCAAATGTGGCGATACCGCACAGGTACTATCGGCTGAGGAGAAAAGTGGCGGTACCCGAGAAAAAAATAGTCTCTTTGAGACTGCAAGCATAGCAGCTGGCATTCCGCCTGCCGCCTTTGCTTGTCGGGCAGAAGCCCGAACCCACTTACGGCGAGCCGCCGCTCCCAGTTGTGCCTCCGCATAGTCCCTACGGACAGAAAGTACAATTGTCGGCACGCTGAAACATTTTACAAAACGGAAGAAAAGGAGGGATTCTATGAGACGGAGAAACACAACCATAGCGATACGCTGTACAGAGGAAGAAAGCAGACGTATCCATGAGCTCGCTGATAAGCATGGATTGAAGCTGAACGACTTCGTAATTCGATGTGCTATCGGCAAGAAAATCGTTGTCGCAAATGGCATTAACGAGATAGTTCGGCAGCAGAAAGCTATCGGGCGGAACCTCAACCAGATAGCTACACTTGCAAACATGGACAGGCTGACCGCCGTGAACTTCCAGCCGCTCCTTGATGAGCACAGGAAGGTCACGGAGCTGATAGGTCAGCTGCTTCGGGAGGTGAAGTAGTGGCGACGGTCACAGCGATAAGCACGAAAGGCGGTGGCGGCGGAAAGAAAAGTCTCGACTACATCTGCCGCGATGACAAGACCGAGAATAAAAAGTTTGTGACGGCTCTCAATTGTTCGCTGCTGACTGCATATCAGGAATTCAAAAATACAAGAGAGATGTACGGAAAGACTGACGGTGTGAAATACTATCACTTCGTTCAGTCTCACCCGAGCGGCTACAACATTGCTCCCGAGCATGCTCACAAGATAGCTGTTGAGTTTGCGGAGAGAGCTTTCCCGGGACACGAAGTTGTAGTGGCAACTCACACCGACGCCGACCATATACACTCGCACTTCGTACTCAACGCAGTCAACGCTGACACAGGTCTGAAGTACCACTCCAACAAGTTTACACTGCAAGACCTGCGGCAATTGTCAGACGAGATATGTCAGAAGTACGGAGTGACAACTCTCAGCAAACCTGAGATTCACAAGCAGAGTGATGGTATCACTAACGGAGAGTACCGTGTTGCAATGCGAGGTGAGAGTTGGAAAATGGCTCTCTCCAATACCATTGACGTAGTCATGAAAAGAGCAAAGTCCAAGAAACAATTCCGCTTCTATATGAAGCAGTGTGGCTACGATGTGAAATGGGAAGATAGCCGAAAGTACATCACATACACCTGCCCAAATGGTAGAAGATGCCGCGACAATAAATTGCACGAAGCGAAATATAGGAAGGAGAATATGGAATATGAATTCGAAATACGAAGAAGCGAAAGAAGCCTCCAAGCAGAATATGCAGGAGACACAGGACATACCAACTATGGTCTGCGTACAGGAACACAACTGGCTGGCGCTGATATCACAGCTGAAACTTCTGACAGATACGCTGTTCGATGTCAAGGCTCAGACAGACGAGACAATGACATACGCACAGATGGAACGGTACCTGCGAAATCAGCAGAAAATATACGATCAGCTGCTGGAACAGGGGAAGGAGATACAGGAGCAGACGTCACAAAACGTGACGGCAGAGGTGTCGAAGCTAGATCAGGCGGCGAAGGACCTCGTCTCACAGGCTGGGAGGCTGAACGAGCAGACCTTATCGCAGCTGAAATGCTCCGACGAGCAGAGCAGGAAGCACGGCTTCAGACTGCTCCGACTGGTGGTGTTGATAGAGTTTCTGCACCTGATATCGTCGGTGGCATTGCTGCTATGGCTTCGATAATTGAGGACAAGCCTGCCGACGATACCGAGTTCGCTCGGGAGCACGTTGACCGTAAGGCTCTTGCCGAGGAACGAGAGCGTAAGGAAGCTCACGGAATACACATGGGGTGACTATGACTCAGGGATAAAACGTCCGTGAGTTATTATTCGTAGCTGGGCTACCGTAACGGTACTTGAAGTCCAGAAATGGGAATTCGGTATGGTGGGATGAAATATCCCGTCACGATTATGAGGTGGTGAACCGCCACCTCATAAACCTAAGTCGGCAAATCGCAGACTCAGCAAAGGGGTGTCCAAAACGGACTGAGCTGATGTATGGAAACACGACAGCAGCTCAAGGTGAACGCCGCGTTCACCGTACTGCACTCGCCCTGATTCGGGGCAGGTGGTGAACAGATTGTTCAGTACCGACAGGCGTTGCCAAAACGGCAGTACCTTCAAATCATCCATATCGGAAGGTATGAGCTGACAGAACGATTCGTTCGTTCAGTAGACGAAGTAACAAAACGTGACGGCGTTTCTGTCAACAAAGGGTATCGTGAAAGCCGATACCCTTGTAGTGCTTCTGCTCGGTATCAACAGCCGACATTCAGTAGTTCTGTTGAATGGATTTCGACAGCGAGCTGTGGTATGATAGTTGGTCAGGAGGTGACCGCGGCGATGAAGTTGCAGGATCTATACTACGGGAACGTCATACCGTGTCAGCACGATGTGAGGAAGGACTCCGACTACGCAAAGCGAAGTCTGGAGCTGTTGGAGATGTGCGATACACTGGAGAAAAGGCTGTCGGCTGACGACAAGAAACTGCTGAATGACATAACGGATATGCAGGGAATGCTGTCCGAAACAATGGCAGCGGAGAGCTACATACAGGGCTTCCGTGACTGCACCGAACTGATAATTGATGTGATGTTCGGCAGGAGCGAGAACCTGAAATAACAATCAAATGGAAAGGGTACGGACAGAGCCGTACCCTTTTACGTTATCAAAAAGGAGAATGTTAAAATGAACAATTCAATGATTATGATCATGTTTAGAATATTAAAGAGAGGTGTTAGCTATTGGCAGATATTGAAAAGATGTACGACAAGATGTTTACCGATTATCCCGACGTGGTGAGTGTTCCGCAGCTGATGAAAATGCTGTCGGTAGGTCGCCATGCTGCTTATGAATTAGTAAGCAGCGGCGAGATACAGAGCTTCAAGGTCGGAAAGAATATAAGGATACCGAAGATAAAAGTTATTGAATACATACTCGGAGCAAGGAGGTGCTGCCTATGAAAAATGTGACAGGAAGTCTGCAAACCAAGTGCGGCAAGTACTATGCTGTGCTGAATTTATACGACCACACAGGTAAACGAAAACAGAAATGGGTATCCACGGGATATGAGATCAGAGGTAATAAGAAAGCTGCGAAAGCCTTCCTCGACGAGCTGCTTGTAGCTTACAACAAGAAACAGCAGGCGGCACTAAAAGTAATCTCAAAGATGAAACACCCCGAGCAGTTTATAAAGGAGCAGAGCCGGATAATGGCTCTGCTCCTGTTTTTATACATCGAAGAATGGATAGAACACTCTTCTGTGAAGCTCCAGCCGACTACTATTGACGGTTACAGGCAGCTCTGCAACGGCAGGATACGGACGTTCTTCGAGAGCCGCGGAACTACCGTTTATGATCTCACAGGAGAGGATCTGAACGAGTTCTACGCTTACCTTACAAGGCAGGGACTGAAAGGTGCTTCTCAGCAGAGGTATCACGGACTGATACATTCCGCATACAGCTTTCTTATGAAGCACCAGTACATTGACAGCAATCCCTGTGACTTTGCCGACCGTCCAAAGGCTGAGAAATACCGCGGAGCATACTATAATCAGTCGGAGCTGACGGAACTGTTCCGTGCTGCAAAAGAGAGCGAGATATACATTCCCGTGCTTCTTGCTGCATATTACGGACTTCGCCGCAGCGAGGTCCTTGGTATCAAGTGGAGCAATATCGACTTCGAGAACGACACTATCCGTATTGCTCACAAGGTCGTGGAGCAGAAGGTAGACGGCAAATACCAGACAGTCGGTCACGACAAAATGAAAACGGAGTCCAGCAACAGGATACTTCCGCTGATGAAGGAAGTGGCAATGGCTCTGCGGCGGCTGAAGCTCCACCAGGACGAGCAGCGGCGTTTATGCGGTAATTCTTACGTTCACGAATACGATGACTATGTCTGTGTGAATGAGATAGGTCAGCTTCTCAGACCAAACTATGTTACGGCAAAATTCAGTGAGCTGCTGAAAGAAAACGGCTTGAAGCACATACGCTATCATGACCTCCGCCATAGCTGTGCCAGCCTGCTTCTTGCAAACGGGGTGCCTATGAAAGAGATACAGGAGTGGCTGGGACACTCGAACTACCGCACAACAGCCGACGTTTATTCTCATCTTGATTTCAGCAGCAAGGAACATTCGGCGGAGATAATCTCCCATGTACTGGCGGTGTGAGGTTGACATAACCAGTGTGATGATGTATAATCTAAGTAAGAAAAATCGGAATTTAGAGGAGAATGGTATGGATAAAGATAAAGTGAGAGTCATTAAAATAAGTAAAGAGGCACTATTTGAATATGTATATGAAAATTTTATTGCAAATCAAGATGAGTACTTAGATGTTGATAAGACTGAAGTATCAGATTTTTTTGATATTGATTATGAGAATGGATGTTTTATTTTCTGTGCAATAAAATCTGAAGATGAGGACGGAAATATTCTTTCTATGCCTGCTGAGATTAACTTACAAAAACTTATGAAAATTATTCCAGATACAACAGATTCAATGCTTTCTCCCACATCAAAATATTATAAGGAATACTCCAAAGACGAATTAACTGAATTGTCTAAATTCTGATTTATAATAACAGCCGGAAAGCTAACAACTTTCCGGTTTATTTTTTTGCTCCCGCAAATGTGTCTGAAATCTTAATTCTGAGTCCGAATATTGCTTTTCGGGACAGGTTGTGGTATACTGTAGTCGCTGAAGCGGATTTCCGAAATAGGAGGTAAAAATGAAAGAAGTAACAGGAAATCTGCAAGTAAAAAACGGCAAGTACTATGTGCTTGTGAATCTGTACGACCACAGCGGCAAGCGTTCCATAAAGTGGGTAGCGCTGGGGCTGGACGCAAGAGGCAACAAGAAGGCTGCAAAAGCCCGTATGGCGGAGGTGCTGGAGGAGTATAACCGCAGTCAGAGGAAGCTGCTGAGGACTATCAGCAAGAAGAAAGCTCCCGAGAAGTTCATTCAGCAGCGAGAGCAGGTGCAGTATCAGACGCTGACGGAGTTCCTCACGGACTGGATAAACCTGTCGTCAGGCAGGCTTCAGCCGTCCACGATAGACGGCTATATGAAAATGGTGAACGGCAGGATAACCGAGTTCTTCGGGAACAGCGGTATAACGATAGGTGACCTTGCAGGCGAAGACCTCAACGACTTCTATGCCTATCTTGAAGACTCCGGCTTGTCGGGAGCGTCGGCTTTGCGCTATCACGGACTTATCCACGCAGCATTCAGCTATGCGGTGAAGAAGGAGCTCCTCGACGATAATCCCTGCGACCACGCAGACCACCCGAAGAGGGAGCGCTACCGAGCCTCATTTTACAGTGAGGACGAGCTGAGAGACCTGCTTATTGCGGCGAGGGAGAGTCCCATATACATTCCCGTAATGCTTGCGGCTTACTACGGACTCAGGCGCAGCGAGGCTCTCGGACTGAAATGGAGCAACATCGACTTCCAGACCAAGACCATTTCCATATCACATAAGGTCATCGAGGCTAATGTGGACGGCAAATATCAGGCAAAGGGCTTCGACAGAATGAAGAACCAGTCCAGCAACAGGACACTCCCGCTCATTGAGGATGTCGAGAATGAACTGCTTTACCACCGACAGCAGCAGTCTATGAATGCGGCAGTTCTCCGAGGTGCGTACTGCCATGATTGCGATGATTACGTCTGCACTGATGCCACAGGTCAGCTTATGCGTCCGAACTTCATATCAGTGCAGTTCGGAAAGCTGCTCAAGGACAACGGATTCCGACACATACGTTACCACGACCTGCGCCACACCTGTGCAAGCCTGCTCTTGAAAAACGGCATACCAATGAAAGCGATACAGGAGTGGCTGGGACACTCAACATTCGAGGTAACAGCCAACATTTATGCTCATCTGGACTACTCTAGCAAGGAGAGCTCGGCGGCAAAAATGGCACAGCTGCTTGCAATCAGCGAATAAAATAAGTCCTGCACAGAACTTTTGACAGTTTCGCACAGGACGCACAAAATATCCAAGTGTTAGAAAAGTGTTAGAAATGAACAGCCGTTCATAAATGGCAAATGCCGTAAACGGCGAGTTTACGGCATTTTTTGGCAGGGGCAGAAGGATTCGAACCCTCGGCACGCGGTTTTGGAGACCGCTACTCTACCAACTGAGCTATACCCCTATGAAGTGTTGTGTTCAACAACATGATAATTATATCACAAGGTAAAGTAAAAGTCAATAGTAAATATAAATATTTATTTTTTAACCATTTTAATGTAGGACTATACTTGTGCCATACCCCAAGTATTTTCCATAATCGATCAGCAATGCAAATTTTCACAAAAACGCTCTTGACAAACTTATAAAAATGTGCTAACATATAATTACAATATATTCAAAGCTGTGAAGAGGAAGGCTTTTCCCTATTTTACGCGTTCAGAGAGTTGCCGTTTGGTGTGAGGCAGCAGCGTCAGGGTCAATGCACACCGCCTCTGAGTGCGCTTAATACACGCCGGTCGCTCCCGTTATCGAGCCAATGAGATACGGATTTTCCGTGTGAATCAGGGTGGAATCACGATACTGTCGTCCCTTGTACCTAATTTCAGGTGTAAGGGGCGTTTTGTTTTATCAAAGAGCAGCGTCAGACCGGTCTGCTTAATTCATTTTGGAGGTGAAAATTTGAGCAATATCAAGTACAACGAAAAGGAAGAAGCTTTCGAGCTTCCCTACAAGATCTGGGGCGAACCCAAACTCGTCCGCTTTTATGCCGAAGATGAGCAGTCAATAATGGACAATCTCAAAGATATCGCAGGCAAACTTGCAAAGCTTGACGGGAGTCGCAAAAAACTTGCGGAGCTTATAATTGACGACGGTCATTTTGACTACGCCGAACCCGATACACTTGCTGACACGCTCGAACTGAGCAACATTTATGTTGATATCGACGAGGACGATACTGTGGTCTGTTTCTGCGTGAGTTCAGACGACTACAATACCGACGGCAAAAAACTCAGAATTGAGCTTTACGGCTCAGATTTCGAGATAATCGGCTGGAGATAATCACAAATCAAATATAAAGGAGAATCGTTATGATCAAATTAACACTCAAGGACGGAAGCGTCCGCGAAATCGAATCCGCACAGCCGGCTGCGGAAATTATCAAGGGCATAGGAATGGGACTTTACAAGGCAGCTTGCTGTGTCAAGCTCAACGGAGAAGTTAAGGATCTCCGCACAGTTGTAGACAGTAACTGCGAATTTGAAGTCTGCACTTTTGATTCGCTCGACGGCAAAAAGACCTTCTGGCACACAGCTTCACACATTCTTGCACAGGCTGTAAAGAGACTTTATCCCGAGGCTAAACTCGCTATCGGCCCTGCTATCGACAACGGATTTTACTATGACTTTGACCTTGAAAAGCCTTTCACTCCCGAGGAGCTTGAAAAGATCGAAGCTGAAATGAAGAAGATCGTCAAGGAAAATCTTCCCCTCGAACAGTTTGAGCTTTCTCCCGAGGAGGCTGTTGCAAAGCTCAAGGAAATGGACGAGCCTTATAAGGTTGAGCTTTGCGAGGAACACGCCGGCAAGGGCGAGCCTATCTCCTTCTACAAGCAGGGCGAATTTGTTGACCTTTGCGCAGGTCCTCACCTCATGACAACTGCTCCTGTAAAGGCATTCAAGCTTCTCTCATGTACAGGCGCTTACTGGAGAGGCAGCGAAAAGAACAAAATGCTTTCCAGAGTTTACGCTACCGCATATCCCAAGGCTGCTGACCTTGAAGCTGATGTCAAGCAGCGTGAGGACGCTAAAATGCGCGACCACAATAAACTCGGACGTGAGCTTGAATATTTCACAACAGTTGACGTTATCGGTCAGGGACTCCCGATACTTCTCCCCAAGGGCGCAAGAGTTATCCAGCTTCTCCAGCGCTGGGTCGAGGACGTTGAACAGAAGCACGGTTATCTACTCACAAAGACTCCCTACGTTGCAAAGAGAGAGCTTTACAAAATCTCAGGTCACTGGGATCACTATCTTGACGGAATGTTCGTGCTCGGAGATCCGAATGATGAAGAAAAGGAATGTTTCGCGCTTCGTCCGATGACTTGTCCTTTCCAGTATCAGGTTTTCCTCAACAGACAGCGTTCTTACCGTGATCTCCCCATGCGTCTCGGCGAAACTTCAACGCTTTTCCGCAATGAGGACAGTGGTGAAATGCACGGTCTTATCCGTGTCCGCCAGTTCACTATCTCTGAGGGTCACCTTATCCTCCGCCCTGAGCAGCTTGAAGAAGAGTTCAAGGACTGCCTTGAACTTGCAAAGGAAATGCTCGACACAGTAGGTCTCCTTGAGGACTGCACATTCCGTTTCTCACAGTGGGATCCTGCAAATCCGAAGAACAAGTACGAGGGAACAAAGGAACAGTGGGACTACGCTCAGGAAGTTATGGGCAAAATTCTCGACCACCTCGGACTCGAATACACTGTCGGCATTGACGAGGCTGCATTCTACGGCCCGAAGCTCGATATCCAGTACAAGAACGTTTACGGCAAGGAAGATACTCTCGTAACGATACAGATAGATATGCTTCTTGCAAAGCGTTTTGGCATGGAGTACGTTGACGTTGACGGCACAAAGAAAACTCCTTACATCATACACAGAACTTCACTCGGCTGCTACGAGCGTACACTCGCTTACATGATCGAGAAATATGCAGGCGCAATGCCTTTGTGGCTTGCTCCCGAGCAGGTAAGGATCGTTCCTGTTGCTGATCGTCATATCGAATACTGCGACAAGCTCCTTTCGGCTCTTGAATCTGTCGGAATCCGCGCTTCTATCGATGACAGAGCTGAAAAGGTCGGCAAGAAGGTTCGTGACGCACGCCTTGAAAAGCTCCCCGTATGGGTAACTGTCGGCGACAAGGAAGTTGAGAACGGCACAGTTTCGGTAAGCTCACGCCGTGAGGGAGACCTCGGTTCAATGACTCAGGCTGAACTCGTTGCAAAGCTTCTCGAAGATGTTGCAAAGAAAGTAAGATAATAACAAGCGGCATGGTCAGAGATATTCTGCCATGCCGCTTTTACATTTTATGATATAAAAGGACAGCTTTAAAAGCTGTCCTTTTCAATATTGTCACTAAGCCTCATCAGAAGCTTCGATCAGATCATCATCGCTCTTTAAAAGCGGAGTCATGCTCTTAGCACATATTGCTATGGTAGAGCCGTTGTGCAGGAGTGCCGACATGGACGGAGTTATTACTCCGATAAAGCCGAGCACAAGCAGTGAAGTATTGAACGCAAGGATAAAACGATAGTTTGAGTTTATCCTGTTCATGAGTCTCTCGCTGAGCACACGCAGAGCAGCAAGCTCCGTCAGTTCAACTCCTCTGAGAGTAATATCCGCCGTTTCCTTTGCTATGTCGGAGGCATCGCTCATCGCAACCGAAGCGTCAGCCGCCGCGAGTGCAGGAGCGTCGTTGATTCCGTCACCGACCATTATTACCTTATGACCCTGTGCCTTTAACCGCTTAATGTGGCTATGCTTTTCCTCGGGGAGAACCTGTGCGTGTACCTCGGTTATGCCGAGCTGACGCGCTATCTTTTCAGCCGCGTAACGGCTGTCGCCCGTGAGCATTACTACATTTTCTATGCCGCACTTCTTTATAAGTGAAACAGCTCTTGCTGCCTCAGCGCGGGGCGGATCATTTATGCAGAGCACGCCCGCAAGCTGCTCGCCGACTGCCAGATAGATGAGAGAGGACGCACCTGAAAATTCATCTATCTTTGCCTGCTGTTCATCGGTTATCTCCACGCCCTCGTCCTCGCAGACAAAGTGACGGCTGCCGATAACAGCACGTTTGCCGTGGAGAGTAGTAGCTATTCCGTGAGCCACAATATAGTTGACTTCCGCGTGTTCTTCAGCGTGAACTACACCGCGTTCCTCAGCGCCTTTGACGATCGCTCTTGCCATGCTGTGCGGAAAATGCTCCTCAATGCAGGCGGCAATCTTCAGAACTTCCTCCTCGGAGCGTCCTTCAAAAGGTATTACTCTTTCGAGAACAGGCTCAGCGTTTGTGAGAGTTCCTGTCTTGTCGAATACTATCGTATCCGCAGAAGCAAATGCTTCAAGGTACTTTCCGCCCTTTACCGTAATACTGTGGTCAGCCGCCTCACGAAGTGCGGAAATGACTGCAATAGGCGCAGAAAGCTTTATCGCGCATGAATAATCTACCATGAGCAGAGATACTGCCTTAGTAATATTTCTCGTGAACAAAATGGTGAGACCGAATCCAAGGAAGCTGAACGGAACTATTCCGTCCGCGAGTCTCTCGGCACGGCTCTGTATACCTGCTTTGAGGTTTTCAGAGCTGTCTATCAGCTCGATTATCTTCTGTATCTTGGTATCGGAACTTATTGCCCTGACGCTGACGACTATCGAGCCTTCTTCAACGACTGTACCTGCGAATACCGTTGCATTTACCGACTTCATCACGGCAAGCGGCTCGCCTGTCATGGAAGATTCGTTTATGTAAGCCTCGCCCTCGGTTATTTCGCCGTCAACGGGAATAACGCTGCCAGTTCTCACGCGGATCTTGTCGCCGACAGAAAGCTTGCTTATCGGGATAAGAACGTCCTCATCTCCATTTGCGAGCCATACTGTGTCAGCCTTTACCGCAAGACTTGAAGTGAGCACCGCCTTTGTACGCGCATGAGTATATTCCTCAAGCAGAGACGAAACTGAAAGCATCAGCATTATAGTTGAAGCCGTCTTGAAGTTTCGCTGTGCAAGGCAGGCTGTAATAGATGCAGCGTCCAGCACCTCGACCGTCAGCTTGCCCTCTGCGAGCACAGAAACGCCCTTTAAGATATACTTTGCACCATTGTATACAGCCAAAGCTGCACGCAGAGGCGCGGGAAGGAGCAGCTTCTTTGCGTAATGGACAGCAACAAGCTTAGTCAGTCCCTTTTTAAAGTTATTGTCTATTTCATTTGTTGCCGTATCCTCAGGCAGAGGGGTAAGGGTGCGGAAATCAAGGCTTTCGATAAAGCTGATGACATCGTGTCTGCGATCCTTTTTATAGCAGATCAGCAGACCTCCGTTGGCGTAATGCACCTCCGCAGACAGTATAAAGGGATTAGCCTCAGTCACCTTCTGTATACAGCTTTCCAGTGACTTGTCAAAAGCATATCCGCCGAAACGCACTCTGATACGGCCCGGATAATCAGATACGATCCTGTAGCGCATTAGTTTTCGCTTTCTTTGCTTGTTTCGTTAAGACCTGCCTGCTCCTTTGCCTCATAACAAAGATCCTGAGCCTCGTCCTTCATGCTCTGGAAAGCAGAATTAGCATCGTTCTTGAGCTTCATTCCCTTTGCAAGACCTGTAACAGCGAGTTCTCTTGTTTTCTTTGCAGTGAGAACCTTTTTACCGAAGATAACACCTGCAGCACCTGCGGTTACCAGCCAAAATTTTTCATTCTTAAATATGTTTTTCATGATGTTTCCTCCTGTGTGTTTTTTTACAGAGCCTTAATATACGCTGTACGCCCCGTTTACATGATTATATTCCATTTTGTCTCAAATGTCAAGTGGGAAGACCTTTTTCCGACATTTTTAATTTTGCCAGAAATCGCCTATTTTAAGCCAAAAATTCTACTTCGGCTGTAAGACAAATATAACAAAACTGTAATGATTAACTGTAAGGGATATATAACTTTTTTATCGGGTAAAAGCGCCGCCCTTAACGTTCATTTCTCCTATTTTCTGCGCCGATCACGTCAAAAACTTACAACTCGATATAGTACGGGCAAATGTTTTCAAAGTGACCGTCTTTCATTCTGAAACCGTTAGGTATTACTCCCAACTGAATAAAGCCGACTCTCTCGTAAAGGTGTCTTGCATGGATATTGCTCTCCACAACGGCATTGAACTGTAAGATCCTGAATCCGATGTTTGCGGCAGTTTTTATGCAGTCGGTAACGAGCATTTCACCGATATGCTTTCCGCGGCATGATGAAGCTACGGCATAGCTTGCATTGCATATATGACCGCAGCGTACCACGTTATTCGGGTGAAGAATATACAGACCGACAACATTATTATTTTCATCAGCAGCAACTCCGCAATAGCTTTGTGAAGCAAAGAACTGCTGTCCCGTCACGGAGTCCAGTTTTTCCTCCTGCGGAAAAGCCGCGCCCTCGTCAACGACCTCATTCCAGATACATATCATCTTCTCTATATCATTTGGTTCGTACTTTCTTACTATCATTTTTATGCACCTCTGAATCAGTTTATAACATTGCTATAATATATCATAACGGCCTGGCGGATCATCAATGCTGCAATATACTATAAACACTGTAACACAAATTTTCACAGCGGTCAAGCTTTTTGGCATAATAAAAAGCCATGGTTAACTGCCCACGACCGGCTGAAAAAATTTTTCATAAAATTCGACAAAATTCGACATTTATTTTTTGCGCGCACCTTGACTATTGTTATATTTCATAGTATAATATATTTATCAACGCGATTTTTGTATATAAAAGCAATTTTGTTGGGATTGGAGGGACTTTATTGTACATAGCACACATTAACGACAATGGCGACGAACAAAGTGTTGCGGCGCACCTTCACGGGGTAGAGGAGCTTTGCCGCAATTGGGCGATTCCGCCCGCAAAAGATCTGGCAGCGACAGCAGGCAGACTCCACGACATCGGAAAGTATTCCAAAAAGTTTCAGGAACGCATTCGCGGCAACAATCACATTCAAGTTGAGCACGCGATATGCGGCGCAAAAGAGGCCGAGGTTCTCTTTGGTAAAAAATCTCCATGTGTTCCGCTGCTGCAATATGTTATCGCAGGACATCACACAGGACTGCCCGACGGTGGTTCAAGAGTCGAGTTAGAAGGCTCTACGCTTCGCGCAAGACTTAAACACGAGACTGAGGATTACAGCGCGTACAAAAATGAAATAACGGTCGAATGTCCGTCAAATGAAGCGATCAGCTACATTACCAATGGCTGTCAGGAAAAGACGGAAGCAGTTGAGCGCTTTGCTTTTCTGACAAAGTACATATTCTCATGCCTGACTGACGCAGATTTTCTTGACACCGAGCATTTCTGTCAGCCGAACATAAAACGCGGCATGGGCGGAGATTTTGTTAAGGCTCTTGACCGCGTAAACGAAAAACTTGCGCAGTTCACCGCGAATACTCCCGTAAAGAGAGCGCGTGCCGAACTCCAGAAACAGGCGCTTGAAAACTTTGACGACAGTGCCGATATCAGTTTTCTGCAAATGCCCACGGGAAGCGGAAAAACTCTTTGCAGCCTGAAACTCGCGCTTGAACACGCGGTTCGCAAGGGCAAGGACAGGATAATCTACATAATCCCCTACACCTCGATAATTGAACAGACCGCAAGAGTTTTCTCGGATATTCTCGGTGACAGCGTTGAGATACTCGAACATCATTCAAACTATGATTTTGACGCAAAGGACAAGCCGACTTCAACCACCGCGGAGAAACTCAAAAAAAGCTGTGAAAACTGGGACGCCAAACTTATTGTTACGACAAACGCGCAGTTTTTCCAGTCGCTTTACCACTATAAAGGAAGCCGACTGCGCAAGCTGCATAACCTTGCAAATTCCGTGCTGGTCTTTGACGAGATACATATGCTGCCCACCGATCATCTCCAGCCGTGTCTGCGCGGAATAGGCTATATCACGAAATATCTGAACAGCCACGCGATACTTCTTTCAGCGACAATGCCCGACTTCATGCCGCTTCTGGACAAGTATGCGAACATGGCTGAGATCCGTGAGCTTATTACCGACAAGAGCAGTTTTAGTTCATTCGCGAACTGCCGCTATACGTTTCTCGGTCACAGGGATTACAGCGGAGTTGCCTTTGAAGCGACACAGCACGAAAACGCGCTGTGTGTCGTAAACACCCGAAAGGCTGCGCGTGAACTCTATAACCTTGTGGGCGGCAAAAAATACCACCTCTCAACGTTTATGACTCCCGTTAATCGTTTGGAGATACTTAAAAAGATACGCGCCGCTCTTGATGAAAACGAACCTGTTACAGTAATTTCCACCTCCTTGATAGAGGCAGGGGTTGATCTTGATTTTGCAGCAGTATTCCGTCAGATCTCAGGATTAGACAGTATTTTGCAGGCAGGCGGACGCTGCAACCGCGAGGGTCTGAGAGAAGGTTCACAGGTGTTCGTCTTTGAGAGCGATGATATGCCCAAGGGCGACTTAGGCATACGCGCCGAGATCGCTAAAGGTCTGATGAATGAATTTGAAGATATAAACTCCCCCGACTGCATCAAGGAGTATTACAGGAGACTTTTCTTCCACCACAGTGACGTGATCGAACGCAATTCAATTGTATTTTTCAACGAAAACCACTTTGATACAAAGCATAATATCTGCGATATTCCGTTCAGGAGCTACGCTGAATACTTTGAGTACATAAACTCCGAAAGCATTGCCGTAGTTGTACCTCACACAGATGAGGCTGTGGAGTTTTTAAGACAGGCGGAGTTCGACCCCTCAGTCAAACGAAAGCTTCAGAGGTACACGGTTTCGGTTTATCCGTATATGCTCCGCGACCTGCTTGAACGCGGAATAGTGTGTGAGCGATCGGGAATGTTCGTCCTCGGTGCAATTCAGTATTACAATGAGGAAACTGGACTTACCGATGAAACAAACGACAGTTATTTTATTCAATAAGACAGGAGGTATTTTTCATGGGGTATGGAATCTCAATTATCGTTGAGGGCGATTATGCCTGCTTCACTCGGCCGGAAATGAAAGTGGAACGCGTGAGTTATGATGTCCCGACGCCGAGTGCTCTTGAGGGACTTCTGAAAAGCATTTACTGGAAACCCGCGATACGCTATGTTATTGATAAGATCGTGGTCTGCAACCCGATAGTATTCACCAACATACGCCGAAACGAAGTTAAGGACAAGGTACACATCACCGCAAAGCAGATAAAGGAAAATGATCCGCCCGAATTTTACACCGCCGACAAGCGTACACAGCGCAGCAGCATGATACTTAAAAATGTCAAATACGGCATAAGTTTTCACTTTGAGCTTACTGGTATACGTTCCGAAAAAGAGGACGAGTGCGAAGAAAAGCACTACAATATCATGCTTCGGCGTCTGAGGAACGGTCAGCATTTCCGACAGCCTGTACTCGGGTGCAGAGAGTTCGCGGTCAGGTCAATAACACTTGCGGATTCACTTGACGCTCTCAGGACAGACGAGACCTTGTGTGGTGAACGCGACCTCGGATATATGCTATACGGTCTGAAATTCACGGGCGACAACTGGGAAAAGCATAAATTTTCCGATGAAGCCGAAGCCGTATACTACCGCCCGAAAATGATCGACGGAGTTATCGATGTCGCGAAGTACAGGAGGGATACGGTATGCTGATACAGGCGCTTTGCCAATACTATGACATGAACACGGAGGAAGTAAGCGACGGAGTTCCAAAATACTTTGAAAATGTTGAGATATCGCACAAGATCTTTCTCACTCCGGAGGGAAAGATCAGCAGTATTCAGGACATACGGGAAAAAGTTGGAATTGACGGCAAGAAAAAGCCTGTCGTCAGAAAGAAAACATTTATCCTCCCCATGCGTTCGCAGAAACCGGGAATTGACCTTAATATTGCCGAGCACCGTCCGCTGTATATTTTCGGACTTAACTACGACAAAAAAAGCGATTCATTCACGCCTGAGGACAATACCAACAAGGCGAAAAAATCACATGAATGCTTTGTAAACGGCAATCTTGAATTTTGTGAGGGACTCGACTCCCCTATTATCAATGCATTCCGTGAATTTCTCATCAATTGGAATCCTGCGGACGAAACGGAGAATCCTCATCTGAAAGCAATTTCCAAGGACTATTCCACGGCTTCCTACTGTTTTGTCCTTGCGGGAGGTAGTGACCTTCCACTGCACGATGATGTACTGCTGAAGAAAAAGTACACAGAGTATGCCGAGTCAAAAGAGTCAGACTCGCAGAGCAGAAAAACGTTGTCCATGTGCCCGATCGAGGGTAAAATGCTACCTGTTTCCAAAATTCATAATAAGATAAAAAAGGGAATTCGCGGCGGCAATGCCACGGGAATGACTCTGGTCGGATATAATGCCGAGTCATTTGAGTCATACCGCAAGGAACAATCTTATAACAGCAATATTTCCGAAAATGCTATGGAAAAATACACGGCGGCTATGAACTACCTGCTCACAAATTCCATGCACCACCTTTACCTTGATGACATGACCCTTTTCTATTTCGGACTTTCGCCCGATGAGGAGGAAGAATGCGATTGCTTCTCGCAATTTCTTAATTGTTCGGACGATGGCGATGAAGTAACTGAATTACAAAAAGATCTCCACGCAGCCGCAAAAGCATTCCAAAACGGAACTGTTCCAGATATCAGTGTTTTCACAAAAAACACCGACTTCGTCATTGCAGGTGTAACGCCAAATGCCGCACGAATTTCGGTAAAGTTTCTGCTCCGCGGATCGTTCGGAAATATCATGAAGAATCTGTTTCAGCATCAGAACGATCTGAATACAGAGAAAAACGAAAATTTAATACCGATGTGGCGCATATTCAAGGAGCTTGTTTCCCCCAAGGAAACAAAAGGGAGCATACCTCCCCCGCTGCAATCCGCAATAATGCTCGCGGCTCTGAACGGCACACGCTATCCCGATGCTATGCTGCACACAGTCCTGCGCAGGATAAAGACCGATGATAGTATGGGCGCTAAATTCGGAGCAATAAAAATAGGACTTATAAAAGCATATCTGAACCGCAAAGCGCGGTTATCAAATAATAAGGAGGAGATCACATTGGCACTAAATACGGAAAACAAAAACCCTGCATATCTCTGCGGAAGACTGTTCGCAGTTCTGGAGAGAATACAGCAGAAAGCATCAAGTGATAAGCTCAACCGAACAATAAAGGACAGCTTTTTTGCATCAGCTTGTGCAAGACCTGTGTCGGTTTTCCCGAGGCTTGTAAAGCTCTCGCAGAATCACATGGCAAAATTTGAAAATGACACATATTGGCAGAAACTTATCGGCGAGATCATGAGCGGTCTTGACGGACAGTTCCCCTCAACAATGCCGCCTGACGATCAAGGCAGGTTCATTATCGGATACTATCAGCAGAAAAATGCATTATGGGATAAAAAATCCACTGAAACAGGAAAGGAAGATTGAATATGTCAGACGTAATTAAGAACAGATATGAATTTGTAGCTCTCTTTGATGTTGAGAACGGTAATCCTAACGGTGACCCCGATGCAGGCAATATGCCGAGAACTGACCCAGAAACTTCCCTCGGTATCGTAACAGATGTCTGTCTCAAGCGCAAGATACGCAACTATGTTGAACTTGCACGCGAGGGCGAGGCAGGTTACAATATCCTCATAAAGGCGGACAAGGCTCTCAACACCAAATTCACGGAAGCTTACGAGGAACTTGGACTTAAAACAGGTCAGAAGGGCAAAAATGCAAATGATGTTGCCACTGCTCAGAAATACATATGCGATAACTATTTCGACGTAAGAGCTTTTGGAGCTGTTATGAGTACCGGAAACGATCCCTGCGGCATAGTAAGAGGCCCTGTGCAGCTTGCTTTCGCAAAGAGCATTGACCCCGTTTATCCGCAGGATATCACAATAACACGACAGGCTAAAACAACGGAGGAAAGACAGGAAGTGGGCAATACCGAAATGGGTAAGAAATCCATTATCTCCTACGGTCTTTACCGTGCAGAGGGTTATGTTTCGGCTATGCTCGCACAGAAAGTAACGGGATTCAATGAGGATGACCTCGAACTCCTGTGGAATGCCGTACTCAATATGTTCGAGCACGACAGAAGTGCTGCACGCGGCAAGATGACAGTCCGCAAGCTTTATATTTTCAAGCACGACAGCGCGCTCGGAAATGCTCCCGCAGGTGTGCTCTTTGATAAGATAGAAGTTGCAAAAAAAGCTGATATTGCTATTCCGAGACAGTTCTCCGATTATGAAATAACCGTTGACAGCACAATGCCGGACGGAGTTACACTTATCGAAAAGCTATGATGTCCGAAAAGCCTGTTTCGCTCCGCATGATACAGCACTATATGTACTGTCCGCGCAGATTTGCACTCCTTGAACTCAATCAGGACTGGGCTGAAAACGCCGCGGTAGTAAATGCCAATATCCTGCATGAAACAGTTCACAGTGACAAGCCACGGTATATGCCCAAAGGGGTGGTCGCGGAAAATTCCGTAACCGTATGGAATGATGAGTATTCGCTGCTCGGAGTGTGTGACTGTGTGGAATTTGTACCCGATAAAAACGGTATCGAAATTGCGGAGCATGACGGGCGCTATCGTGTAAGGCTTGTTGAGTTCAAGCCTACCGCACCCAAAAGCGAGGCATTTTATCCGTCCGATGCGATCCAGGTCTACGCACAGAAGCTTTGCGCCGACAGCGTATGGAATTGCGACTGCGAGGCATATATCTACTACTCCTCGACCAGAAAACGCGTAAAGCTGCCGTTCGATACTGAGGGGGACTATTATCACAGCTTGCTGTTGCAGTATCTTTCCGAGATGAAGAAAATATCCGAAACACATTCCATTCCGCCGTGCCGAAAGGGACAGGTTTGCAGCAATTGTTCGCTTTATAACGACTGCTTTCCGAAAGCTCCGGCGCAAAGTGTTCGCGGCATGATCGACAAAATGTGGGAAGAATAATTTCAACGCACTAAACAGGCTATAAGGAGGGTAAAATGAAAAAACTGCTCAATTCACTTTATATTCTTGACGAGACAGCCTACCTTTCTCTGGACGGCGAAAACATCGTTTGTAAATTTGATGAAAAGCCGCCTATGCGCGTCCCACTTGTCAATCTGGAAGATATCTATGTTTTCGGCTACAGCGGCTGCTCCCCTGCCCTTATGGGAAAATGTGCGCAAGAGGGCGTTGCACTGAATTTCTTTACGCCAAACGGTTCGCTTCTCGCACACATACGAGGCAAGACCAAGGGCAACATTTACCTCAGAGCAGAGCAGTTTCGGCTATTTGCAGATCCGCCACTTATCCTTGCTCAGAATACTGTTGCAGCCAAGCTTTACAATACCTGCTTTGTGCTGAAAAGAAGCCTTAAAGATTATCCTCAGATAGATGAGGACGGAAAGGTCTCGGAGTGCATTGCCTATCTAAAGGAACAGATAGAGACGGTCTATGAATACAATGACCGAGACACGATAATGGGCGTTGAGGGTAGCTGTGCAAAACAATATTTCGCAGTTTTTGACCGAATGATCCTAAAGCAAAAAGAGGATTTTTACCTGACCTCGCGAACTAAGCGTCCTCCGCTTGACCGTGTAAATGCTGTGCTCTCATTTCTGTATACTATCTTCACTTCGCACTATGCTTCGGCGCTTGAGGGAGTCGGTCTTGACAGCTTTATGGGCTATTTTCATACAATGCGCCCGGGACGTAGCAGTCTCGCCTGCGACCTCGTTGAAGAAAGCAGATGTATTGTTGAACGACTCGTGCTTACTATGATAAATCTGAAAATACTCAATGCGGATGATTTTGAAACACAGTCGAGCGGAGCTGTTATGCTGAACTCTGACGGCAGGAAAAAAGTTATTACGCAATGGCAGGAAAAAAAGCGGTCGCAGATAATGCACCCGTATCTTAAACAGAAAATCCCGATAGGACTGCTGCCGTTCGTGCAAAGTAACCTGCTGGCAAAATATGTTCGCGGCGAGATATCCGAATATCCGTGCTATTTGCAGAAATGGGGGATAAGCTATGATGACGCTTGTAAGCTACGATGTGTGCACTACAGATGCTAAAGGCAAAAGCAGACTGCGCAAAATAGCAAAGCATTGCCAGAATTACGGACAAAGGGTTCAGAATTCGGTTTTTGAGCTTGATGTGGACTACGGAACTTTTCTGAAGATCAAGCACAAACTTCTGGAACTTATGGACAGTGAAAAGGACAGTCTGCGAATTTACTACCTTGGGAACAACTGGGAAAAGAGGATCGAGCACTTTGGCGCTAAAGAGACCTATAACCCCGAAGGTGTTCTTATAATTTAATCGGCGAACCGCAAATAAAAGGAATACTGCGGTAGGTTCGCCGTAATATAAGCACAAAAAATACATCCAAAAAGCAGTATTCCTGATGTCCGCCTCAATATATTGGAGTGTGGCTCTATATTTTATACAAGATATAGGGGTCACGCCTCGCATGAGGCGTGTGAGTTGAAATAGGATTAAAAGTGAATGTGGCATTTTCACTTGCGGGTCACGCCTCGCATGAGGCGTGTGAGTTGAAATAGGTTGCTGCTCGGTTCAGAAGAAATTGACGAGAGGTCACGCCTCGCATGAGGCGTGTGAGTTGAAATCATCGGTAGCGTAGCCATATTTAAGCATTGCCCCGGGTCACGCCTCGCATGAGGCGTGTGAGTTGAAATAGACAATACTGAAAGCATATCGTCCGGAAGCAGGGTCACGCCTCGCATGAGGCGTGTGAGTTGAAATCCGTTCCTAAATTCAGCATAGAATGGTACGCAAAGGTCACGCCTCGCATGAGGCGTGTGAGTTGAAATTGCTCGAAATCAACTTCCAGAACGCACGCTGCAGGTCACGCCTCGCATGAGGCGTGTGAGTTGAAATTTTGTGGTAAGGGCAGAAATGTCCTTGCCACATGTCACGCCTCGCATGAGGCGTGTGAGTTGAAATGTCTATACTGTCGTTATTAAGCCCTGTATAACTGGGTCACGCCTCGCATGAGGCGTGTGAGTTGAAATATTTCTGCATCTGTTTGCAAATCAAGAACGGGGAGGTCACGCCTCGCATGAGGCGTGTGAGTTGAAATGTCTGTCGTGTTGTGAGGTCAAGAATCATGTTGGGTCACGCCTCGCATGAGGCGTGTGAGTTGAAATAAAATTATATGGTGTAGGTTCTAACACGCCAAAAGGTCACGCCTCGCATGAGGCGTGTGAGTTGAAATATTCTACACCCGGTGATAGCACTAACGGAATACCGTCACGCCTCGCATGAGGCGTGTGAGTTGAAATGAAAATGGCAGGTCATACAATCTTTTTCTTGCCGTGTCACGCCTCGCATGAGGCGTGTGAGTTGAAATCCTGAAAATATCAAGACCGATTGTCCTGTTGTTCGGTCACGCCTCGCATGAGGCGTGTGAGTTGAAATATCTTGATACATTAGGGATATTGAGATTTCTGTGGGTCACGCCTCGCATGAGGCGTGTGAGTTGAAATCACGGATTAAGCGTGACAGCGTACATAAGGCATGTCACGCCTCGCATGAGGCGTGTGAGTTGAAATCCAAGTAAACAAAACCAAAATACCACAGTTCAAGGTCACGCCTCGCATGAGGCGTGTGAGTTGAAATGGGATAGTTTTCTAATTGGGGCGTGCGGCGCAAGGGTCACGCCTCGCATGAGGCGTGTGAGTTGAAATTGTTTGATTACTTCACAATATTCAGCGTAAGGATAGTCACGCCTCGCATGAGGCGTGTGAGTTGAAATAACGATGATATTTCAACACCTTTCGGCACTTCCAGGTCACGCCTCGCATGAGGCGTGTGAGTTGAAATAAAATATAGTTGCAATTTAATCGGGGCGCTGTTGTCACGCCTCGCATGAGGCGTGTGAGTTGAAATTTCTTCTGCCTTTTCCTTCTCATACTTTTCCGTTTGTCACGCCTCGCATGAGGCGTGTGAGTTGAAATCCTTTACAGTCCAAGCAGCTCGGCGAGCTCTCTGGGTCACGCCTCGCATGAGGCGTGTGAGTTGAAATTGCGCTGAAATGTGCGCATATATGAACGGGGCAGTCACGCCTCGCATGAGGCGTGTGAGTTGAAATATAATAGTCAAGAAAAGTTAAATTATTTAAGTTGGTCACGCCTCGCATGAGGCGTGTGAGTTGAAATTCTTATTGTCGTTTATTTCAACTGTGAACCCCGTCGGTCACGCCTCGCATGAGGCGTGTGAGTTGAAATTACGCTGACGACGCTATCGCAGAGAGCGACAACACCGGTCACGCCTCGCATGAGGCGTGTGAGTTGAAATTATATAACGGAAGGGGTGAGAAAATGGCTGAAAAAGGTCACGCCTCGCATGAGGCGTGTGAGTTGAAATGTAATTCACAGTTTTAGCAGGGGTATACGCAACAGGTCACGCCTCGCATGAGGCGTGTGAGTTGAAATCTGTCCTGCGTTCACATAGTCTGCAATTGTGTGAGTCACGCCTCGCATGAGGCGTGTGAGTTGAAATGGGTTATGCCAAAATGTCACGCCATTGTTAAAAATGGTCACGCCTCGCATGAGGCGTGTGAGTTGAAATTTCACACCAAATCGGGAAGCAAAACAGCGAAACGGTCACGCCTCGCATGAGGCGTGTGAGTTGAAATAAACTCACCTTTTTTCGATTTTTGAAAGCTATAGGTCACGCCTCGCATGAGGCGTGTGAGTTGAAATGCGCGACTTGCCAAGTCGCTCTTTAAATTTTTTGAGGGTCACGCCTCGCATGAGGCGTGTGAGTTGAAATCTCAAATATATAAATTGCTCATCTTTTTTAATGAGTCACGCCTCGCATGAGGCGTGTGAGTTGAAATTTTAAGCGCGTTATCAACAGAACTATGCATGAAGGTCACGCCTCGCATGAGGCGTGTGAGTTGAAATAAAGAATGTCCCTATTCGGCGCAACTCCTGCTTGTAGGTCACGCCTCGCATGAGGCGTGTGAGTTGAAATTGTTTACCCATTTTACTAATTGCCAAAGTGCCCTGTCACGCCTCGCATGAGGCGTGTGAGTTGAAATTTCCTCAAAACGGGCGAAAAAGTTGAAAAGCCCGAGGTCACGCCTCGCATGAGGCGTGTGAGTTGAAATTGAAAGTAGGCGGTTTGTGCCGCCACGTCCGCAAAGGGTCACGCCTCGCATGAGGCGTGTGAGTTGAAATTCAATTGTTGAAAGCGGACTTTGTTCACCCATTTGTCACGCCTCGCATGAGGCGTGTGAGTTGAAATCTGCCTTTGCGGGATTTGCCGCAATTTCCTCAACGTCACGCCTCGCATGAGGCGTGTGAGTTGAAATTTTTAACGTGTTTTTCGAGTTTTTCAAAGTAAATGGTCACGCCTCGCATGAGGCGTGTGAGTTGAAATGCGACTTGTCAAGTCGCTCTTTAAATTTCTTGGCGGGTCACGCCTCGCATGAGGCGTGTGAGTTGAAATACATACACTACAAAACGTGAAAGAAACACCAGCCGTCACGCCTCGCATGAGGCGTGTGAGTTGAAATTAATTAATGAAAAGTCCTCGCAGATTGAAAGTTCGGTCACGCCTCGCATGAGGCGTGTGAGTTGAAATTTCAAGTTCAAGTGAAACCATTTTTGTGAATTCGTCACGCCTCGCATGAGGCGTGTGAGTTGAAATCGACAGTGCAGAAAAATGCATTGCGGTTATGTGCCTGTCTCTTATACACATCTCCGAGCCCACGAGAC
>ERZ1027255.97-NODE-97-length-33547-cov-5.641914_pt1 | contig 33547 bp, 19 predicted proteins | sample MGYA00519261_ERZ1027255 | MGnify/ENA primary metagenome ERZ1027255 (study PRJEB26926, sample SAMN06164399) | human gut metagenome | biome: ENVO:00009003; feature: ENVO:2100002; material: ENVO:00002003 | host: Homo sapiens | place: USA | collected 2012 ...
AAGAGACAGGGAAAAGAGTATTGCCAAGAAGCCACTGATACTTTGATTATGGCAAATCTCATGGTAGCTCAAGGAAGCATTCAATATTCGATATATAAAATAGATGAATTTATAAACAACAACCTTGAGGCAGCTAATTTATATAAAATCATTGGTCGAACCGACTATGAAATACTTAGCCTCGCAAATGCTTTGGATGGAAGTATTCTTAATAATGATAAATCCCTTACAGATAGCATTATGTCTATTGCGCAGGAACGAGTTAAACAAAAACCGGAATTTGCTTCAGTGATAGTTCCGTACAATTTATCTTATGCTTTGAAGTTTGGGAATAAGGAAGAGGTTATTCGTATTTTGAACTATTATGAATCTATGAAATCCATCAATGACGTAGATAGATTGGACATTGCAGAAGCCTACTGCAAAATTGGTGATGCGCCTAATGCAATGCGTGTCTTGACTTCTATACCATATACTTCAAAGACCCGCTCGTCTTTGAAGTATATGGCCATCCTGCCACGCGCATTGGAATTAAACGGAGATTTTGCTGGAGCTTTACAGGCATATCAGGATTTCTCAACAACTATTGATTCAATTCACATGAATATTTTTTCTCATGATTTACTGTTTTCCAAAGAACGTCATGAGATGGAGAAATTAAATTTGATTGAAACCCAAAAGAAAGATAAGGTGATCTGGCTAAGCCTGTGCATAACATGTGTATTATTGATTTTCATTAGTTATATATACTACCGTTATAAACTGGGACTAGCAAAAATCAAATTGGATGATAAGGAGAAAATAAGATTGCAGTTAGAACAGGAGAACCTCAAAAGGGAAAATGAAAACCTTGAATTGGAGAGACATAACGCTATTCTTGAGAAACAAGCTGCAGAATTAGAATGTGAACGTCAATCCTTGACCGCAGATAACCTTAGACTTAAAATAGAACAACTTGAGAATGAAAGTGAAGCTCTTAAAGAGGTTTTGGAAAGACAAAAAGATTTAGCAAAACCCGTTGAAGATGCCATCAAAATAAGGATAGAAATGCTGAATGGATTATTGGCTTCACGAATAACTGATAATACCGCTTACGCAGAACCGTATAGAACATGGAAAGATCAAGTTATTCAAGATAAGGACGAGTTCATGAATACCACTCGTCTGGCATTTAAGGCTTCTCATCCTAAATTTATTAAATACCTTGAACAACATGGGCTTACTGAATCGGAGATTAATTATGTTTGTCTTTATGCGATTGGACTTCGAGGAAAAGAAGTTGGTGAATATATGCAGCTGAAAAGGCATTATCACATTAGCAGTGATGTACGTAAGAAACTTGGTATTGATGAGCATCAAACTAACATCGGTATTTACATTAGAAAACTTATGAAGCAATTGTAGTTTGATTATATAATTACTTTATCAGCTCCGAAACAGTCTATCTACCCAATCCGGTGGATGGACTGTTTTTATTGTATGACCTTAAATTTCACAACTTTATCATTATTCCTGCCCGTCAAACTTTTGACAACCATGCGCAGAAATCTATCACCACCTCATTCATAAACCACTGATTATCAGCATAACAAAAAGTTTGACTGTCAAACTTTTACCCTTGGTTGAAAACTTTTTATATAGTAATTTTGCATTAATTCAATTAAAAATAGAACTAACAAATCAAAAAATACGACAAAAATATGAAAAATTTTAAGTTCAGTTTGGTTTTTGTGCTTTTATGCAGCCACTTGGTCACATTTGCAACAGTAAATGTTTCCTTGCATATCGTAGTAAATGATTCCATTTCTATTGAAAAGTGCGACTTATGCGTTTCAGATACATCTAATAGAGTAGCATTTTTTGCAGAGCTTTCAGAGAAACATATAGACTTCCAGCTACAGCAGGAAGGTAATTATACATTTATCCTAACCGATGGACCGATTATTGTTTGTAACCAGAGCTTCGTCATTGAAGGGGATACAACTTTAACACTCGAGCAAGAAGCAAGATCTATAAACCTTGATGAGGTAGTCATAGTGGCACAATCTCGTCCCCAAACAACGGCTACAGGGCAGATTTTCAAATTGTCTGATACGGCAAGAAAATCAGGAGACCCTTTCAAGGCATTGTCTGAAATACCATTACTGAATGTTGATATTTCGGGGCAAAGTGTTAAAACAAATGAGGGTGATAGTCCAGTTATTCTTATAGATGGTAAATTCGTTAATTCGGGTATAGCCCCGATAGATCCTAAGTTTATTGAGTCTGTTGAAATTGTAGAAGTTGTGAATGCCAAATATCTACAGATGGGTGTTTCAAAAATTATTGATATTCATCTAAAAAGAAATGTGCCGCTTTATACATTTGTTGATTTCCGCACACGCCATGACATTCCTTTGCGAGAGGGATTCGGTGCGGCAAATTTTGAAGTAGGCACATCGAAGTATGCAATTTCAGGAAATCTCTCGGGCGATTATATGCGTAATGATAAAGTCAATAATGCTATTTCTGAAGCTTCCGGAAACAATAGTAGAGATTTAGATCTTAACAGTAAAAGCCGCTCACTTGGCTATGACGGGCAATTGCTGCTAAAATGGATTCCTAAACCAACAGAGTACTTTGCCGGAGTTATGAAAAAACGTATGTCATATAATAGAAAAAAAGGAGAAGGACACGGGGTTTATAACAATTCAGACTATCATACAGAACAAAACAACAGACTTGACGAAGGCGGATGGTTAGGTGCAGTTTACTACGAGCATAGCTTCAATGACGACAGCAGATTTAGTGCCTTTGCCAAATATAACCGTGGTAAGTATAACGAGGAAGACCGCCGGAATGATGTCTATTCAACAGATGTCAATTCTGACGAACGGAAATATTGGGAATTTGAAAAATCTAATCGCAACCAATACACACTGACGATAGACTATGACGGAGCGGAACATGACTATGGAAACATTTCCGGAGGTAACAATTTTGTACACACGAATGATGCGAACTATGACCAGACTGTCAATCCACACGATAAGGCGCATGTTAATCTTGTGAGCAACTATTCTTATGCATCGTATTCGAAAATGTGTAAGAGACTATTTGTTATGGGTTCTATAGGACTTCAGTACATGCACATTCAGACCAATGACGGAAGCAATTCATGGTGGAGACCACGTGCTGTTGCCACAGTCGGACTGAATCTTCCGCAATCACAGGCTGTCCGTCTAATCTATAATCTTGATAACGAGCTTCCTCTCAGCTCGCAACTGAGCACGTTCAACCACTCCACAAACCCATGGATGAAAATCGAAGGCAATCCGTATTTGGTACCTATGGAAAAGCATGGGGTGACCTTGATGTATGACAAAACGTTTTCAAAATTTACCACACGGCTGTTTACGGAATACAAGCAGCATAAAAACATGATTGAGAAATTCATAACAAACGATGGGGATTATTCTATTCAGTCTTATCGCAACAACGGCTCTTGGCACAATTATAGAGTAGGTGGTATATTTACATTCAGAACCAACGGATTCAGGGCCACATTCAGATGCAATTGGCAACAGGAAAAATACTACCATGCATCATCCAACGACATCGTTGAGCTTGGTGGCAACTTAAAATGGGATTTTGGCAAATTCTTCGTTTATTCGGATATATTATGGAAAAACAAATCGTATACAGCGGTCTGCCAGACAACTTATCAGAATCCATCAATAGCACATGTGCAAGTAGCATGGCAGACAACCAAAAGCTTATATATCTCTGCTGGACTACCCTATTTCTGGGGTGTCAGAGCAGAAAAAACAATGACAAACCAAGGTGATTATTCCAACATCACGAAAACCCGCTTCAAAAGTTCAAGCTTACGACCATGGATACTTATTTCGTGGACTATCCGAAAAAATACCAGTCAATCTATTGATGACAGAATGCCCAACTATTAAAATCTGAGATTGTTATGCTAAAAAAATATAAAATTAAATTCCGCAAGCAAAAGGATTCTATGCAATGTGGAGCTGCATGTCTTCAAATGATTTGCGATTTTTACGGACTAGAGTTATCATCTACCCAATTATATGAGGAATGTCATGCAAGTAAAGCTGGTGTTTCATTGCTTGGGATATATAATACCGCAAAAAGTCTTGGGTTTGATGTGTTTTGTGGCAAAACAAACTCTGTAATAATCCAACAATTAGATATTCCTTGTATATTACACTGGAATCAAAATCATTTTGTGGTGTATCATGGTTATGAAAAGCGTACAGGAAAATACAAAATAGTAGATCCGGCAAAAGGTTTTATAGAATTTAACCAAACAGAATTTGAGTCTCATTGGGCAAGTTCTGAGTCTAACTCACACAAGTTCGGGGTTATTCTTGAATTAAAGCCTAACAAGCTGTTTTCTAGACAATCAAGAGCAATGAACACTGATATTTCATTTAAATTTCTTTGGAATTACATTTCAAAATATAAGAACTATTTTATTCAAATAATTTTGGGACTTTTGCTCGGTTGCTTACTTCAGCTCATCATGCCATTTTTGACTCAGTCAATCGTTGATATAGGAATAAAACATAATGATATTGGATTTGTCTGGCTTGTACTACTTGGAGAATTGATGATTGTTATCGGGATGACTGCAACTGATTTTATTAGAAGGTGGTTGCTTCTTCATATCTCCATGCGGATAAACATCTCATTAGTAAGTGATTTCTTTATCAAATTGCTGAAATTGCCGATGTCATTCTTCGACACTAAACTGATGGGGGACTTGATGCAGCGTATCGGGAATCATGCACGTGTTCAGAATTTTCTCACAGGACAGGTCTTGAATGTTATCTTCACATTTCTGAGTTTCCTTACATTTGGCATTGTCTTGTTTATTTATGATAAAATCATTTTCTGCGTATTTGTTGCGGGAAGCATTATATACGCATTATGGATATCCTCATTTCTACGGCGTCGCAAGGTGCTAGATTATGAATTATTCGAACAGCAAGCGATTAACCAAAACAAGACATATCAATTTATCACGTCAATGCAGGAAATAAAACTGCAGGATTGTGAGCAACGTAGGCGGTGGGAATGGGAAGATACACAAGCCGACTTGTTCAAAGTTCAGATGAAATCATTGAAACTGCAACAGACACAGGAAGCTGGGTCCATATTCATTAATGAGGTCAAAAATATACTGATAACAGTTTTTGCGGCTACTGCTGTAATAAACGGTGAGATTACACTGGGTACAATGCTTGCCATCCAATATATCGTGGGGCAGCTCAACTCGCCGGTAGAGCAGTTTATGTCATTTATCTATTCTTTACAGGATGTGAAGATTTCCCTTGAACGAATCAATGAGATTCATGAAGGTAAGAACGAGGAATCCAAAGAGAATCAGGCAAAAACATTTGATGCTAAAAAATCGATCAACATTGAGAACATAGATTTCAAATACGACCCTCACGCATTGAAGAAAATACTTGAGGGCATATCTTTTGACATTCCAGAAGGAAAAGTGACTGCCATAGTAGGAGCATCAGGAAGTGGAAAAACCACCCTAATCAAACTCTTGCTCGGTTACTATCGGGTCATGTCTGGTTCAATCTCTATCGCTGGACGTAACATCAACGAATATAACCTCAAATGGTGGCGTCGTCATTGTGGAGTAGTCATGCAGGATGGAGTGATATTCTCTGAGTCTATAGCCCGGAATATAGCTGTCGATGATGGCGAAATAGATGTAAAACGGCTTGAACAAGCTGCAAAAATTGCAAATATTCATGACTATGTTATGGGGCTTCCTCTGAAGTACAACACTATTATCGGGCGTGATGGAGTTGGATTGAGCCAAGGTCAGAAACAGCGCATACTTATAGCCCGCGCTGTTTATAAGAATCCGGATTTCATATTCCTGGATGAAGCTACCAATGCACTTGATGCAAAAAATGAGAGAACAATAGTTGAGAACCTTGATGATTTCTACAAAGGTCGCACAGTTGTGGTGGTTGCCCATCGGTTATCGACAGTCAAAAATGCTGACCAGATAATAGTTATTGATAAGGGAAAGGTTGTTGAAGTCGGCAACCACGAAGCACTCACGGCAAAGCGAGGCGCATACTATAACCTTGTGAAGAATCAATTAGAATTGGGCAACTAAAAGCAGAAAGGAAGATTATGGCAGACAACAAGATAGAACTCCGCAGCGAAAAGGTAAGACATATCATTGGTGAGATACCGTCAAGGATTGTCCGTTATGGTATCACAATCATCACCTTTGTGATATTGGGATTGCTGATTGGTGCATACTTTATACCTTATCCCGAAACCATCAGTGCAAATATACAGATGACAAATGCCTGTCAAGGCACAATATACATTCCTTATAAATATGTGAATACGATAGCAAGAGGAATGACAGCGAACATCGAAGTTGAGGGTTACGATGCAGAAACCTACGGAGTAGCCAATGGTGTAATAACAACCACATCGCATACACCTCTACAAACGGCAGAAGGCAGCGTGTTCACGGCACAGGTAATGATAATGGATTGCAAGTATAATCTCGTCAGCGGAATGACAGGCACGGCATCTATACTTGTGAGCAATGAAAGCATAGTTCAAAGGATTATCCAGAGAACTAACTCCAATCAGCTCACACTCTATTAACTGTCCGTGGGTACGTAGCTACTGCGGGACGCCATAGCCTCCTAAGTTAGCCCCGCAAGCTCATTCAATCACAATAAAAAAAGGAGAGTCTTTCACAGGACTCTCCTTTTTTTATTGTATGATTCTATTTTAATACCACTCTACAGCGTTGCTATATCCCGAACGCTTGTCGTATTTCAGCGCGTCTGTCAGCGTGGCTGCGTTGCATCGGAACGAGAAGTTGTAGCTTGTGTACGGGGCAAGCACCACAGAGCACGACATATTGAAGCAGTGGAGGTCGCGCTGAAGCGAAGCCGTCGTCATTGAGAGTTCCTTTCTCTCGAAGTCGTAACCTGATGAGAACGAGATGTTCCATCCGTCGCTGAGACGAACGTTACCGCTGACGTTGAGGTTCTGCGTGAACTTATACGGATAGCGCATTGACTTGGTATTGAACTTTCCGCTTGTGTTCTCACGCATCGTGATACCATATCCGAAGGTCAGCGACCACGGCATATTGAAACGCATGTAGCCATCGGCATCGGTCTCAGCCTTGCCACCGCCACTCTTCTTCTTGGCACCGCGCTGTCCAGCCACCATTGTGTCGTCCACGTTCGACTCGATGTCGGTGTCCATGCCGTCCTCATCGTCCTTGTTCTTCTTTTTCTTGTCGTCCTTGTCGTCTCCGCCACCGAACCACTTCTTTATCTTATCAGGTGTGAGTGTGAATGAGAAGTTCTGCGACGTTCCCTGGAAACGACCGAACTTGCCCATGCCCCAAAGCGTGTGGTTGCCCACATAAGGATGTCCGTTGGCATCAAGCTCATAGGCGTAGGAAGCGAAGACTGCCGTCATATTGAACGTATAATTCTTCCACCATTTCAGGCGGATTCGCATAGAGAGGTCGCTGAGCGGCTTCTCCTTAGCAGCCATATTGTAGCTCATCGAGAGTCCCAGCTCGTCGATGATGCTGAGCTTCTTGAATCCAGTTGAGTCCTTGTCAGACTTTATCTTCATCTCCACATTGTTGGAGAGGTCGAAGCTGATGTTGCCGGTCTTTCCCTTACCGGGCACTCCGAACAGCTGTCCGCTGTAAGGCGAATACTCCACGAGGTCCACCGAACCGTCTGCATTGGTTTTCTGATACGTCTTGTAATATCCGTAACGGCTGGCAGAGAAGTCAGGCGCATAGCTGAAGCTTACCGACGGCGTAATAACGTGACGAACAGCCTGTATCTTGTCGCCGAATATCTTACGGCTCGGGATGTAGAAGCCATACATCTTCGTGGATGCGCTTATCGATAAGTTATAATTATAGACGTTGTTGAATCCGTAGATGGTGTCACATACCTCTCGCTGTCTGGTGTCGTCCCATGAACGCATCACCTTGTTGGTGTACATGCGGTCGGTAAAGTTGAACGACGGCGAAATGTTGAGGTAGTTGAAGAGAGTGAAGTTGCCGCTGATAGGAATAGAGTGGTTCCATCCGTTACGCCAGTCCTTTATCAGATTGGAATGGAGGAAGCGGTCTTCCTTCGTGTTGATGCTGTTGGAGATGTGTCCGGTATACGACATCGAAATCTTCTCATACCACTTCTCGTCGCCTACGGCATGCTTCCTCTTGAACGGATAGAAGCGTGAGATCGAGATGTTGAGGTCAGGCAGAGTCATGGCGATGCTTGAGTCGCGCATGTTCTGCGAGAGGTTGGCAGTGGAGCTGAGCGAGAGTCCGATGCTTGAGAAGGTCGTGCTCCACGATACAGAAGATGTACGTGTCGACTGGGTCAGCGTCTGCGGATTATAGAGCGAGTTGAGGTTGTTGCGCTCATAGCTTGACGTGGCGAAGTTTACGCTTGCCGACAGCGAGCTGTAAGGATTTGCCTTCGAGTCCTGACGATGGCTCCACTGAATCTTAAAACTCTTTTGACGTGAGAAGTCGGGCATTCCCTTATCGCCAGTCTTGGTGTCCTGATAGCTTACGTAGAAGCTGCCGTTAAAGCGATAGCGCTTGTTATAGTTAGACGCCGCAGACAGTCCCCACGAACCCTTGGTATAGATTTCGCCCAAAAGCTTGAGGTCCATCTTATCGTTGATGGCAAAATAGTAGCCACCGTCGCGCAGATAGAATCCGCGGCTGTTCTCATCGCCGTAAGTAGGCATGATAAAGCCGGAAGAATAACTCTTGGTAAAGGGGAAGAAGCCGTAAGGAATGGCAAGCGGCAGAGGCACGTCAGCCACTACAAGGTATGCGGGACCGAACACCACGTCCTTGCCGGGGCGCACCTTGGCGCGAGAAAGGGCAATATAGAAGTCGGGATGCTTGGCGTCGCAAGTGGTGTAACGTCCGTGCTGCAGATAAATGTCGCCGTTGGCGTTACGCTTTGATATCTCACTCTGGAGGAAACCGTCCTCCTGCTGAGTGTATACCTTAGATATAAGACCCTTCTTTGTCTTGAAGTTGAACGCCATCGTATCACTCTCATACTTGTCGGCTCCCATCGTGAAGACAGGCGTACCAATAAGCTTTAAGCCAGTGGTGTCGGTGGTGTCTCGCGCTCCCGTGGCATGCACTAAGGACGAGTCAATGCTCATGTGTATCTTCTCCGAAGCGAGGTCCATGTTCTCATACTTCACCGTAGATGCACCGTAGAGACGTGCTGTCTTTGACATAGCGTCGTAGACGAGCGAGTCTTCCGCAGAATACTGCACGGGCGAATTGATGCCGTTGGCACGCTGACGGTTAATCGAGTCAAGACGAATGGAATCGTCGATGGCACGGTTATGATGATAGATAGCGAGTTGCATGGAGTCCATCTTCGTGGTGTCCACAATCTCCCTTCCCAGGGAGTCGCGCAAGATGCTGTCAGCCTCCATGTTAAGCTCAGCCGTCTCAATAGAGTCGCGTAGTTCCTTCTTGCTCTTACGCTTTTGCGACAAGGGCGCAACAGAGCTTGCCATCACGAAGACGACAACGCAGAGCAATAGGGCTATGAGGGTCTTTGTTCTCAATTTCAGTTTCTTTTGTTATATCAAATTACTTTTCCGGTTCAAAGATATCTTTCATTGCTCTGAACCTTGCAAGTGTTTCGCCACCGAACTTTGCGAGGCTTTTCTCAGCCTGCTCGATGGTTTTCTCGCGGGAGAGGTGTGACTTCGAGTAGAACTTGTCCGCGTAACATATCAGTTTCTCCTCGATGGTTTCGGGCTGCAGGTCGTGATGAGGCAGCGGCAGGTTCTGCGAGACGATGTCGTCAAGTGTGAGTCCTGCTCCTGTATGGCGTTCGCAAACGCGAGCGTATCTCTCGTCTATTCCTTCCGAACGAAGGAGTTCGGCGCCGCAGACACCGTGGCGGATGTACGGCTCCGTGCCGTGACATTCAATGGACGGTGCGTCCACGCGTATTATTCCGACGTCATGAAGCATGGCAGCTTCGCGTACGAAGTCGGTGTCGATGTTTAGTTCAGGGTGTTGGGAAGCTATCTGCAGCGCACGACGCGCCACAGATTCGCTATGCGTAACGAGGATGTGGCGCAATGCGTCACATCCTCCGTAGTATTTGTCAATTATTGTTTCGTACATATATAAGATTACTCGTGATCGCGCTCAATGTAGGCGATAACGTCACCCTTAGATACCTTTGAGCCACGCTTGGCGTTGATCTCGACAATCTTGCCACCGAGAGCAGCTGGTACCTCTACGAATTCGCCCCAAGGAGCCTGGATGTAGCAAAGAACGTCGCCTTCCTTATACTCCTTGCCGATGAACGGCTCGACAGTCGGTGCGCACTCGCCTTCGCCAGAGAACTCCCAGTAGATGTCGCCCTTAACGGGAGCAACGATAGCATCAGCCTTAGCGTGCTTGTAAGCGCTGAGCTGCTCGGGAGAAAGATTGGCGCCGAGCTTGGCGTCCTTGAGCTTCTGGAGGTCAGCGAGGAAGTTCTTCTTAGCCTGACCGCTCTTATAGTTGCGATACTGCTCCGGGTGCATGGCAAGCTCGAAGAGCTCTTCGTCGTCCTGACCATACTCCCATCCGTTCTCGTCCATCTCCTTGCGGAATGAGTCGAGGGCGTCTGTGAGGAGAGTGTGAGCATCAACGTCTGTGAATTCGCGACCCTGCTTCTTGGCAAGCTCTACGAGTTCGGGATCGATGGTTCCAGGAATCTTTCCTGACTTTCCAAGAATCATACCCCACATCGAGTCGTCCATCATTACGAAGCGACCCTTGCCCTGCTCGATGGTGAGAAGGTTCATGAGGGCGATGTTCTTCACATACTGTGAGAACGGTGTAACCAATGGAGGATAACCTACGCGCGGCCATACATACTCCACCTCATCGAAGAGTTTGATGAGGAGGTCGTCCATAGAAAGCTCGTCCTCGCCGTTCTTCTTGCGTACGTTGTTGATGGTGGTGCGCATACCGCCAAGGTCAGCCATCATTGATCCCATCATACCGCCGGGGAGACCACAGCCGAGAAGAAGTGATGACATAATCTTGTTGCCGGGATTGATGAAGTAGCCGAGCCACTCGTCGATAAACTCCTGAGTGAGGGCACGAGCCTTCATATATGCTGACATGTTGATTTCGGGAACCTCAAAGCCCTCGTTCTTCAACATGCTGATAACAGAGATAACGTCCGGATGTACCTTACCCCATGAAAGCGGCTCGATGGCTGTGTCGATGATGTCTGCGCCGTTGTTGCAGACCTCGAGGATAGAAGCCATTGACAGACCAGGACCTGAGTGGCCGTGATACTGGATGATGATTTCAGGATACTTGTCCTTGATCATCTTTGTGAGCTTGCCGAGGAATGCGGGCTGACCGATACCAGCCATGTCCTTGAGGCAGATTTCCTCAGCGCCGGCAGCGACGAGCTGGTCAGCGATGTTCATGTAGTACTCCAGAGTGTGTACGGGAGAGTTGGTGATGCAGAGTGCGCACTGGGGAGTCATGCCACCTTCCTTAGCCCACTTGATGCTGGGGATGATGTTGCGCACGTCGTTCAGACCGTCGAAGATACGTGTGATGTTGGTACCCTGCTTTGCCTTTACCTTATACATAAGGGCACGTACATCGTCAGGTACGGGATACATGCGGAGGGCGTTGAGACCGCGGTCGAGCATGTGGGTCTTGATGCCTACCTCGTTAAAAGGCTTGCAGAAAGCGCGTACCGCATCATTGGGGTTCTCGCCGGCAAGCAGATTAACCTGCTCGAAGGCTCCGCCGTTGGTTTCGACGCGGGCAAAGCAACCCATGTCGATGATGACGGGAGCGATGCGCTCCAACTGGTCTTTACGTGGCTGGAACTTTCCGGAAGACTGCCACATATCTCGATAAACGAGACTGAACTGGATTTTCTTTTTCATCTCTATTCCTTATTATTATAGATTTCGTTTTGCATAATAAAAGCGCCCTTAACGCCGTCGCGCTAAAGTGCCGCTCTTTCAAATGTGCAAAATTAGAGAAAAAAATCCAATTCCGTGGTATAAGTAAAGATAAAATAACAACTTATGACAATAAATCAATCTAACTTCTCCTAACCTGCCACCTCGTCACGAGCGTGGCAAGTGTTCCGTAGACTATCACTTGCATCCACAGCGCCTTTATCTCCGGCCAGATGTCTGAGAAGAGACAACCCATGGTATTGAGCTTTATGAAGCCCTGAATGCCGAATGTGGACGGGAAGAGATAGCTGGTCAATTGCCATATTTCGGGAATGTTGCTCTTAGGCCACGACACGCCCGACATGAAGAGGAAGGGCACGGATGTGAACACCACGAGGAGCATGACATTCTCTCTCTGCCTTACAATGAATGAGAAGGTTATGGCAAAGAAGATGCAGGCGAGAAGATACGGTATGGTGAAGAGAAGGAACTCGCCGCGAGGCATTATGTGCACGAAGTTGAAGATGCGCGGTATTGCCAACAACACCCATGCTGACAGCATCACGAAGAGCACAAGGAAGCCCAACGTCCTGCCAACCATGATGCGCGAAAGACCGAAATTGCGTTCGAGCATCGGCTTGAGACGCACAAATCCGTGCTTCTCGTACGACGTGCCGTAAGCCATGCCTATTCCGAGAAGCAGAACCTGCTGCAGCACAAGCACAAGCACACCGGGCAGGATAAAGTTGCCATATCCTCCTGTATTGTTAAACATCGGTACGTCGCGTACGTTTATCGGACTCGCCGTAATTTCTCCTTCTCTTGCCGTATAAGCGCCGGAGAGTTCTATCTGAATGCGAGAGTTGAGGTCGGCAGCCACAGCCGTACATGTCTGGAAGATGGCCTTATAGGTAAGCATCAGTCCCATGTTGCAGTATACGCTGACATGCGCCTGCTCCATACGTCCGAGTCGTGTGCCGAAATCTTCAGGCATGTATATCACGCCATAGACCTTCTGATGGCCCACAAGGTCCTTGGCTTCCTCCAGGCTGTTGCATCTGTACGCCACCTTCACGTCTGAAGAAGCGTCACAATGGCGCACAAACTCTCTTGCCATTGCGCTGTGCGAACAATCTACTACAGCCACGGGCACCTCCTTCACCACCTCATTGTTATATATCCAGGAATAGAGCACGGGATAAAGCAGGGGCACAAGGATGACAAAGAGCAGCGTGCCCTCATCCTTGAAAATCTGCCTATACTCGTGCATCCAGACCTTTGCAACGTCTATGATGTAAGTGATTATTTTTCTTGACATCCCTTATTGTTAGTTGTTCTGTATTGATGATTAGTGGTGTTCTACGGCATATAGACGTATTCCTTCAATGCCTTTCCGATGCGCAGCATCACCAGCAGCGGTGCCGAGGCGAAGAGCACAAGGGCTATGAGATTTGGCGCTACGTCCATAAGCGGATAACCTCCAAAGGCGGCAATCTCGTAGATAAGGAAGACATGCCTCATCGGGAAAAGATTGGCAAGCACCTGTAGCTCCGGATCCATGGCAAGCGTGGGGAACGCCGTGCCCACCATTGAGAAGCTGAGTACGCCCCAAAGCGAACAGATGCTCATCGACATGCGCAGCGACGGGAACAGTCCGAACATGAAAATGCCGAAGCCTTGCGCCGCTAATACAGCCAATATGCCGAGCAGTATCAGAATGTGCCATCCGCCGGGATGAGGGAATGCCAGCACGCCGAAGACATAATAAAGGTAGAAGCCCATGACGAGCAGCCACACTATCGTCTGCGGAAGCATCTTTCCGGTTATAGCCACGAACGGATTGTCAGCGGACATCTCCATGAGTTGCTTAGCCGTCTGCTGCTTCAGTTCGGTTCCTAACGAGTAAGCTGTAATCAGGAAGACGAGGAGCAGCATACACGTAGGCACGAGCATCGTGGTGAGATAAACGTTATAGTTAACCCACGGGTTGCCCACGGTGTGCGTGTCGAGCACGATGGGCTGAAGGAACGCCATTATCTGACGGTCCGTATATCCCTTGGCGGTCATCACCTGCTTGCCTACGGCTGCCGAACCGAGCGTAGCCATTGTCTTCAGGTCCTTGAATACCAACGATCCTGCTGTCAGCGAGGCGTAGCTGTAATAATAAGATATGGTGGGCTGGCGTGATGCCAGCAGGTCTGCCGTAGTGTTCTTGGGGAAAAGGACGAATCCGTAGATGTCGCCCTTCTGCACGGCATGCCGAGCCTCGTCCACACTCGGATAATGCGCCACCACCTTAGTGGACTGGAACGAGTCGAGCAGACGAGTCAGCTTTCTGGTAGTGCTGGAGTTGTCGAGGTCCACCACGCCCACCGGCATATCCTGAGGTTGTCCTTCGTCCATGAGCGACGTGAAGAAGAAGGTCACGAAGACCGGGAAGACGATCATGCAGAAGAGATACATGCGATTCGCCTTCATTCTCCTGCACTCGCGCAGGGCAATATGTAATATTCGTTTTATGATATTCATCTCTTAAGTATCAGCGACATACCCGGACGCAGTCCCTCCAGCTTGTCCATCGGACGAGCCTTCACCTCGAAGGTCTTGAGGTCGTACTGACCGTTCGACTTTGTTGCCTTCCACACAGCATACGATCCCTGGTCCTTGATGTAGTACACCTTCATGCGTATCTCCTTCTTGAAGGCAGGGACGAAAGCGGTGACGATGCTGCCCACCTTCATGCCGTCCAGCTGGTCTTCACGCACATTGAAGGTTCCCCAGATGTCGTTCATGAGCGACACGGACATGATGGGCGAACCGGTTCCGACAAGCTCGCCCACCTTCGGATAGACGTCGCTCACCTCACCAGCCATCTGCGCTATCTGCATTGTCTCGTGTATGTACGAGTTGACCTCAGCCACAGCGCCCTTGGCTCTGTTCACCTGTGCTGCTGCAGCCTTCTTCTCCTCGGAACGCGCTCCGTTACGAGCCATGTCGTACTGGCTCTGCGCTGCCTTCACCTGCGCCTCCAGCGCCTTGTAGTTGGCGAAAGCCTCATCGCGCTTCTGAGCTGTCATAACGCCCTCATCATAGAGTCGCTGCACGCGGTTATACGACTTCTGTGCTATCTCCAGTCCTGCCTTTGCCTGCTGCAAGACAGCGAATGCTCCACGCACCTGCTCCTGACGTGCACCATTGTTAGCCATTTCGTCCATGGCAGCCGCGGCGTTCTCAGCCGACTGTGCCTGAGTCATCTTTGCGCGTACTTCGGGAGCGTCCAGTATGGCAAGCGTATCGCCCACGTTAACGTAGTCGCCCTCCTTCACACGTATTTCGAGGATACGTCCCGGCACCTTGCTCGACACGCGGTACTCCGAAACCTCCACCTGTCCTTGGATGGTCTCAGGTTCCTGCTTTATCGACATAGCGCCAATCACAGCCACCACGGCAACGACGAGTGTTGTGCAGGCAGCTGTGATGATAATGTTCTTATGTTGCTTTTTTTCTGACATAATAATGTTTTCAGTAGAATATTTAAATGATGTTATTGCAATACGCCGAGCGCCTTTCTGAGGTTCACCTGTGACAGACGGACATCCACCTCAGCGTCAATCTTCTGCGACTGCGCCTGCATCCATGCTGTCTGTGCTGCCATTACATCGGTGGTCTGCAGCACACCCTCCTTGAATCCTACTGTAGCACAGCGCAGATTCTCGTCAGCGTTCTCCACGTTCTTCATTGCCATGACCAGACGGCGGTTGGCTTCCTTGAGCTTAAACTGGCACTGGCTGATCTGGAGGTCAATCTTCTCTCCGAGGTCCTCACGCTCCATTTCGGCTATGCGCGTGGCAATGCGACCGGCACGCACCTTGTAAGAGCCTTCCATCCAGTTCCATAACGGCACTCTCACCATCACGCCCACATTCCACACGCCGGAGAGCTTGCGCTCGAATCCGTTATAGACGTTAGGATTGGTGGCCATGTATCCGCCTGTGAGCAACACCTGCGGAAGGTATGCGGCACGTACCAGATTGGTGGCTTGACGACTGAGGTCAACGGCGTTCTGGAGAAGCTTCATCTCCGGGCGGTTGTCCTGTGCTTCAGCCTTGTCTGCCGAGTCGCTCTCGCCCGTAGAGGCGGTGGCGATGTTCGGCGTATTCTCGTCAGCAAGAGTCACTTCCGTTTCGGCTGGCATTCCGCAGAGCTGGCAAAGGAGCATCTTGGCAAGCGCCAGTCCGTTGTCAGCCTGAGTGAGCGACATCTCAGCCTCGTTCACTCTTACTGCCACTTTCAGACCGTCGGCACGCGTGGCTACGCCTTCCTTTATCATCTTCTGCACGTCGTCGTCCAGCTTCTTCACCACCTGCAGATAGCTCTCAGCCAAGTCCTTCTTGTGCTTCACGGACACTACTGTCCAGTAAGCCTGATCGATGGCATGGAGGGTCTGCTGCGTGGTGGCGTCAATCTGGTTGGCAGCCATGCTCTCCCCTATCTTCGCCATATTGTTGGCAGCGGTTATGGCGCCACCCATGTATATGGGCTGCGTAGCCATTACGGAGATGGCATACATCTGACGTGTGTCGGTACGGAGGGCGTTGACGAAGCTCTGACCAACGTGATTGACCGCCTCGCCTATCTTCGATCCCACTTGACCGAACATATTGCCGAGGCTCTGCGCCTGATCAGGTGTCAGCACGCCCTGCTGGGCAAGCCCTGTCAGAGCACCCGAGATGTCGCTTTGCATCGAACCCACCACATTGGTGCCGGCTCCTGAAATGGCCTTCTTCTGGTCTTTGCTTAGCAACGATATCTCACGACTCGTGAGTTCGTATCCACCTACGGCACTGATGTGCGGCAGATACTTGGTCTTAGCCGCCTTGGTGTTATACTGTGCCATGTCGAGCTGCAAGCGTGAAGCCACGAGGGTCTTGTTGTTGCGCAACGCCATGGCACGGCAGCTGTCCAAGCAGAGCACCTGCTGCGCTTGGACCTGCATACCGAGACATGCCAAAGCGAAAATAAGAAGTGAATGTTTCATCTAAAAATTACTGTGTGTTTATATCATTGTCCTTACCTGAAGGACATCTTTTCCCTTACTTGAAGGAGAAGCTGCGCGAACCTATCATATTGCCGTCGGCAAATACGCTCACCTGATATGTGCCAGCCATGAGCGACTGTGATACGTTCCAGAATGTAGAGATGGTGGTCTCACGTCCGTCATACTCCACAGCCTTACGCATTGTGGCCTCCAGCGAGCGGTTCTGATAGTTGAATGTCCCGCCTCCACCGAGCGTTGTGCCCGAAGGTGAGGTGATGCGCACGTAGAATGTCTTGGTGCCGTTAGAGGCTGTCACGTTCTTGGCAATGGTGAAGTTCACCTGCACGGTCTTACACTTAGATGTCTTGTCCGTCTTCTTTCCCTTCTTGTTCTTCAGCTGCATGGAGATGCCCGTAGCGTCCAGTTGTGCGGCGATTGCCACCTTCTCCGAGAGCGAAGCACGCTCCGAGTTAAGGCCCTCAATCTGGCGTGTAGCCTCGTTATACTGTCCCTTGATGCGTGAGTTCTCAGCCGTAAGGTTCTGATTGAGACGGTTGAGCGAGTCAATCTCGATGACGTAGCTGCGGAGGACGGCACGTACGGTGGCAAGCTCCCTTTTCAGACGGGCTATCTCGCGTGCGTCGTTCGACTTTGTGTCCTTCAGCTCCTTGAGCAGACGCTCTGTCTTCTCCTGCTCAGCGGTAAGCTGTGCGATGATAGAGTCGTTGCTGATCTGCGTCTTCATCTCGCTATATTGCGTGGCAAACTGCTGGTACTCGTTCTCCATCTCCTTCTTGTCGAGTTCGGCGAGTTCCTGCATAGCCTTGTTTTCCTTCTTCTGATTGTCGAGATTAACGTAGAGATATGCCACAGTTCCGACAAGGGCAAGTCCTACGATTCCCGTTACTATCCCAGTAATGAGCTTTTTCTTTTCCATAGTTTTTATTGATATATCAATTTTTTAATAAATAGTTTAAACTGTCTGCAAAGTTACGTTATTATATCTAATGCGCAAAAAAAGCTATGTTGTAAATAAATAACGATTACTAAAAAGGATGATAAATAGTGAAAAAGAGAACAAAATAGCGGCTGCAGACGCTCTCCGCACGGGAGATAGCCTACAGCCGCATCATATATATATATGTATCGTATTATTCGTTACTTTGTCTGGTACATTTTGTCGTTAACAATGAAAGCCTGTGCGATGGATACTACGCAAGCCAATACCATAAGTCCGATAATCATCATAATCTTTTTTCCTTTCCTTATATTAATGTTGTGTTTTCCTACTTGTGTCCTTCATTCCATTTAGCCTCGTGTCTTGCGACGGCTTACTTCATGAAGTTCACCTTGTTACTTACCTCTACAGCCTCAACTACTGCCAAGCAGCAAGCGGCTACTACTAATACAATAATCATAATTGTTATCCTTTCTTTTTTATCTATCTTATCTTCTCAAGCCCCTACTGGAGCTCTTTCTTTGATTACACTGCAAAGGTAGTACCTTTTGTGTTCGCACACAAGTAAAAGAACAATTATTTTAGCTTTGTCATAACATTTATTGATATTCGTCAATGAATCGTAACATAAAATCGGGAAAAACACAAAAGTCTGACATTTTGACAGCAAAAGCGACATATAGATTGCCGTTTGCAAATGGCACTCGTCACTTTAGCGACCTCATACCGCCACTTTAGTTATCCGAAACCGCCACTTTAGTGACCTCACACCGTTCGACACACATGTTCATATCGAACGATGTGAATGTGTGTATCGAACGATATGAATGCTCACATCGAACGAAGTGAGGCAACATTGAAAATTGAATAATGTAACAATAGTAACGGTTTTGTAAGAGAATTGCAAAACAAAACCTAAAAAAATGAGGGAGTATTGTAGGTTTTTCTAATATTTTTCTGTAAGTTTGCCGATATGAACAAAACTTACTTGAACACGGACTTGACGGACAAGCGTATTGCCGTGCTGCTCTCGGGCGGCGTGGACAGCTCCGTCGTGGTTTACGAACTGGCGCAGCGAGGACTTCACCCCGACTGCTTCTATATAAAAATCGGACCTGAACAGGAGGAGGAATGGGACTGTACCAGCGAGGAGGACCTCGAGATGGCTACTGCTGTGGCACGTCGCTTCGAATGTAAGCTGGAGGTGGTGGACTGCCACAAAGAATATTGGGACCAGGTGACGCGCTACACTATGGATAAGGTACGCGCGGGATTTACGCCCAATCCTGACGTTATGTGCAACCGCCTGATTAAGTTCGGCGCATTCCACGAGAAGCGCGGAAAGGATTACGACCTCATTGCCACGGGGCATTACGCCCAGACGGAGGAGGACGAGGAGGGACGCAAGTGGCTCGTCACAAGCCCCGACCCCGTAAAGGACCAGACCGACTTCCTTGCACAGATTTATGACTGGCAGCTCCGCAAGGCGCTCTTCCCCATCGGACATTACCAGAAGGGCGAGGTAAGGGAGATAGCCGAACGCGAACACCTCATCAACGCCAAGCGAAAGGACTCGCAGGGCATCTGCTTCCTTGGCAAGATCAACTATAACGACTACATCAGACGCTATCTCGGCGAGGCTCCCGGCGAAGTGCTCGAATTGGAGACGGGCAAACTGATAGGCAAGCACCGCGGCCTGTGGTTTCACACCATCGGACAGCGACACGGACTCGGCTTCGGCGGCGGACCGTGGTACGTAGTGAAGAAGGATGTGGCTGCCAACGTGCTGTACGTGAGCAAGGGCTTCGAACCGCGCACAGCATACAAGAAGGACTTCCCCATCCACGACTTCCATTTCCTCACGCTCGACCCTTGGGGCGCTCCAGGCACATCGGCTCGCGTACGCTTCAAGATCCGCCACACCCCCGAATACCATCCTGCCACCCTTGAACGCACCTCGGAAGGCAGCTTCATAGTTCACGCCGACGAGCTTATCCAAGGCGTGGCGCCGGGCCAGTTCTGCGTGGTGTACGACGAGGAACATCACCGCTGCTACGGATCAGGCGAGATAACGGTATAAAAAAACATCTTTATTAATGCTGAATTCATAAGAAATCAACTATCTTTGTAATAGAGATAGTAAAGAAACATCCAAAAAACTCGTCACTATGGGAAAATACATCAATCCTTTTACTGACTGGGGATTCAAACGACTCTTCGGACAGGAGTTCAGCAAAGACTTGCTGATAAGCTTTCTTAATGACCTGTTGGTCGGCGAACTTCAGGTAAAGAATGTCGTTTTTAAGGACAAGGAAGAACTGCCCTCCACCAAGGACCAACGAGGCATTATCTATGATGTTTATTGTGAGACCGACAAGGGAGAGCGATTTATTCTGGAGATGCAGAACCGATGGCAGCCGAATTTTCTCGACCGCTCCATCTGTTATGCCTGCCGTAGTGTGCTTGAACAGGTGGACAAAGGCAAGAAGGAGAGAGAGAACGCATATCGTTTTCTTCCCATTTATACAGTCTGCTTTATGAACTATATGCCGGACCACGAAGAACTCAGCAAGTTCAGGACGGACATAGTTCTGGCAGATAAGGAAAGTGGAGAGATTGCTTCAAACAAACTCCGCTTCATCTACTTGGTACTTCCACTTTTCAAAAAGAATGTGGATGAATGTGTAACAGATTTTGATAAATGGATTTATGTTTTAAAGCATATGGAAGCATTAAGCAGAATGCCGTTTACGGCACAAAAGGAAATATTCAAGCAATTGGAAGAATATGCCGACAGTCATAGACTGACGAGAAAGGAATGGGAGGCTTACGAAAACAGCCTCTGGATAGCTCGTGACAACATGGCATGCATGGCAGCAGCAGAGAATGCTGCCAAAGAGAAAGGTATGGCTGAAGGCAGAGCTGAAGGCAGAGCCGAAGGTATGGCTGAAGGTATGGCTAAAGGTATGGCAGAAGGCAAGACGAAAGCAATAATAGAAACAGCCAAGCGTCTCCTTAACATGGGGCTTGACATGGAACAAGTGGCACAAGGAACAGGCTTGAGTATAGAAGAAGTTAGAAAACTTCTATAAAACCTACTTTATTTTGTAAAGCATCTATGTCTTAACGTTCTTTATAAAAATACATAAAAGAACTTTCGCAAGTTCAGAGAATTCATTCTGTAACTAAACTTGCGAAAGTTCAATAAAGTATTTTACTTCATATACAGTTTCAGCGTCGTAGTCTGGTCTCCCACTTCCACGTTTTGTGTTTCCATCATGCCATTACCATTCATAAACTTAATGGTATACACCTGATTCTTTTCCACCTTGAAAGTGAGCACATCATTCATATCCTGTGTTGCGCCTGTACTACGACCACCGTAAATCTGCTTATCGCCCTTGAATACGTCCAAGTTAGTGGCTACACGGTCGTCTGAAGCCTCAGCATGATCCTTGTCCTTAAACACCATCACTCGCAACGCAACATGACTGCCATCATCAGGAACGGCAGACAGCTCTGCTCTGTATAGGCTTGTATAACGATCGGTTACGTTCTCGGCATGGACATAACGGATGTTCTCGTCCCAAACCAAAGGGAAATAAGAGTCAGCCGGTTTGAAGGAAGCCGCATATATAGCCTTTCGCAAATCCTCTTTGACAGCCTTACCAGCATCGGTAAGGAACCATGACTTATCCAGGTCTTCCGAAGGATAATACTCCGTAAAGCGCCACTTGCCGTCCACCCATACTTCGTTCCAGTTATGATTGCCACGGTCATCATGCCAAGCCGGAGTGCCTGCCACACGCGAAGGTATACCTACAGCACGGAACGCATCGGTTAGCAAGATGGAAAGACCTGAGCAAGAAGCCATGTGCTGACGCATAGATTCGTAAGGAGCCTGATCTGGCTTTTCGCGCTTCGTGTTGTAATCCACCATAAGTTCGTCACGTACGTTCTTGTTGACAGAATCGATGGCCTCGCGCATTGTCTTACAAGAAACAACATATTTACGGAAACGCTCATAGAAATCCTTACGCCAGTTTTCACGGTTTTCGTTCAGATTGACATAAGCCACCACGTCGTTCAAGAATATATCGTTAGGCACCTCTTTTGCCCAGGGAAACTCTGCTCTTGCCTTATAAGCATACGACACGTTCTCCAACAGGAAATCGGCGGTCAACGTCTTGGCATCTCTTTCTGGCATGTAGGAAATCAGGAAAGCCACACCCTCCTTCTGGTCGGCAGGAGCTTTCTTTAATGCCTTTGTCAATTCCTTTGCATTATCACCAGCTGTAACCATAGTCTGATTCAGCAACTCATGATACTCCTTTGGCACTCCGGCATACTTGCCTCCAGAACATGCGGACAAGCCTAAAGCCAAGAGCACAACAAAACTCTTAATTTTCATAGATTTTTTCTTAAGTATATTTGGATAAATTATTTGCTGTACAAAGTTACTGCAAAAAATCGGGGAAAGGGTAAAGAATAGATAAAAACAAAAGAGAATCAAGACAGAACACTAACAAAACAGCTCGTGCCGGACTTACTCGGCACGAGCTGTATGCATTTATTCGGGCAGTGCTGTCACTATCACTACTCGATTGAGACTGTTCTCCTCGTATGGCTGGGCGTTGCAGCCTATGCCCTGTGCGTCGATGCGTGACGGAGCGATGCCGTAACGCTCAATGAGGATGTTTCGTACGCTGTCGGTGCGGCGGATGGAGAGCATCAGATTGGTGCGCTCACCACCCGTAGCCTTGTCAGCATAACCGTCCAGACGAATGCGGGCTGAAGGATTCTGCTTGAGATAATTGACGATGTTCTCAAACACGATGTCCTGCTTCTTCGCCGGCTTGGCTGAGGCATAAGCAAAGCTGATGGAGGCGAGACGGAACGCATCCTGCTTCTTCACCACCGGCTTCTCCACGATGCGGTCCTTAAAGACGGGACGCTCCACTACCCTCTCCACCATATACACCGTGTCGACCACGGCTTCACGGCGGCGCTTATGGCAACGTTCCTTCTTGGCGCATGGCTTGGAAGCATTGAAGCGATAAGTGAGTCCGAGCGTTGCACCCAACGTCGGCTCATACTTCTTGCCCGTGATGCGACCGTCAAAATGGTCGGGCATGAGAGCCGAACCAATTTCAAGGTTGACATCCATGCACTTCATCACACGGTACTTGGCAGTAACGGAGAAGTTGGCTGTCAGCGAGTTGGTGCCCGCCGTGCCGCGATAAGCGAAGCTACGGGCATAGCCCAAACCCACAGCCGGAAGCACGTCAAACCTGCCCTGACTGCGGAAGAGCAGACGCGAGAGGCTCACCATGAAGTCGGCATGAGCATTGACGTAACGCAGATAATGACGATAGGTGCCGTCAGGGCGGACCGTCACATTATCTATTACAGGGTCGTGAGGACCATATACGGAACCGTCGGTCTGAGGGTCGCGCAGATAGAGTCCTTCCGATGTGGACATGCCGTTAAGCGAATACCCGCCGATCTGCAGGCGAAGGGCATAAGCGGGAGTTATCCACTTGCCCACGCCAATGGTGTATGACGGAGTAAGGCGCTTGCCGAAATCCAGCTTGCTGGCATCGCTTGAGAAGATTGTCTGCACGCCTCCACCCACATCCACAAACCATCCGTTCTGTGCTGATGCCGGGAGCAATGACATACAACCCAGCACCAAGCTTATTATCTTTTTCTTATTCATAATATACAGATAGGTGTTTTAAGCTTATTCAACAATGACGAAAGAAGGAACGCGAGGCTCGCCCGCTGTGCCATAGCTCTCGCCGTTGGCAAACGTGAAGGCTGAGACAGCCTGATAGAGGTACTTGTTGCGGCCAGAATAATACTTCAGCGTAACTGCTTCCTCTGCTCCCATACTGCCGTTTATCTCCATGCGGAAGACAAACTCGCCGTTCTCTGTCTGCTCCGCCTTTGCCATGCCGCGACACTCTGTGCCCACGAAAGCAGCCATCACGTCATCCGCCGTTGCCTGACGGACGATGTTCTGGGGCAATGAGACGCAAGCCGTCATCTTGAGAGGATGCTTGCCTTCGACAACGAGAGGTACGGTGAAGGGCTGCTCTGGCGAAGCCTCCACCTTGCCGTCGGCAAACAGGAGGCATGCAGGTGCCGTGAACACGTAGTTGTTACGATGGCTGTAATAGCGGATGTCCACGGTCGCTGACTGTGAGCTGACACCATTTATCACCATCTTATATACGGGTCTGCCGTCCTGCTCGCCCACTACTTCACCCATGCCTGCGCAGACATTGCCTATGAACGCCGCCAGCTTGTCGCCGCTCTTGTCGGCATAGCTGCCTGTAACGGCGTCAAGGGTGAGGTAAGCGGTCATGCTGCCCTGCGGCACGAAAGTAAGGGTCTGCGGCTGGTCCTCTGAACCAACCACCGAACCGCGCTTGCCGATGACGAAAGACTGCTCGGAAACGAACACCTGCTTCTTCTCCGCGCTGTAATAGCGATACGTCACCTGCTCGCCCTCTGCACGACCGAGAACGTCATACCAATATGTCATGTCAGCCTCGCTTGCCACGTGCTTGATGCCACGACACTCGTCGCCGACGAAAGCCTGAAGCTCATCGCCAGCGGCTACTGTGAACGGCAGCTGTGCCTTGTCCACCTTCACCCATGCCTTGGTAGGTACGGGGAAGGGACCAGACTGCTCGAAGTCGGGGAAAGCAGGATTCTCGGCTGTGCCGTAAATCTTGTCCACCTCATACTTTACGTCTGATGCCACGGAAACGTAGACGCGCTTCGCAGCTGCACTGTAATAGCGGAACTCCACATCGCCGCTCTCGCTGGACGGTGCCTTGACATGAAGGAAGAAGAGGCGCACGCCGTCGTTCATCACCTTCTTAGCCACACCGCGACACTCGCCGCCAATGAAGGCTGCCATCATGTCGCCGTCGGCGGCAAGGGTTTCGAGGACGGGGCTGAGACGCACCACGGCGGTCATGCTCATCGGATAGACGCTCTTGTCAGGATCGGTCCACGACGGCACCGAGGCATTGCCAGTGAAGTCGGCTCTCCACCCCGGGGCGGAGGCAGGGGCGTTGTCCGCCACCTGCCACGCCGGGACTTCGCTGACGAAATCCTCTGCCACCACGCTCCACTGGGGAGCGGGTTGCTGGGGATAAGTCTTGTCGCCTTCCTCCGTACATTGTGTCATAAGGAAACACAATGCGGCAATCAATGAATACTTTATATACTTCATATAGATTTTCTGTTAATATTACTTCTTGATAGCTTTCATAGAGTATACGTTGCCGTCTACAGAGATGCTAACGATATAAACTCCCGAAGGAACTGTGTTGCCGGCGTTCCATGTGATATCCACGTTGCCGTTGTCATTGCAGTTGTCCCATGCTACGACTCGCTTACCGCTCATGTCGCTGACAAAGACGTCAGTCTGGGCGTTGCGGTCCACATTGGCACGGATCTTAAGCTGCGAGTGGAACGGAGACGGATAGACATAGAGGCCGCCTTCTGTGCCGAGGAAGCTGATGTGCATCGGCTCGTTGATGGTGCCGACATTGCTGTTGGCAGCATAGCTGATGACGCTCGGTGCCTTGGCGATGACGTCGCCGCCGCGTTCGATGGTCACGTCCACAGCCTCTGGCTTGTCGCCACCCACGGTGAGCATGAAGATGGTTCTGCCGTCGGGCAGCTCTATAGCCTCAGCATAACCGCGAGGTTCGCCTGCTACGTAGCTTACGAGGCGGTCGCCCTGCTGCAGACTTACGCCTTCCACCTCCACTACAGCCGTCATATTGGCTGAATACGGGAAGTAAGCGTTTGTGTCGTCAGCGTTCTTGGCAGCTGCCATCGCAGCCTTAGCCTTGCGTCCTACGGAAGTCTTCGACGGATACTGCAGTACGGCGTCGTCCTGCGACTGGCGCTGGAGCATATAGCCCTTGCCGTTCTCCATGTATGTAAGACTACCGATCCATCCTAAATTGCCGCTATACATCGCCATCTGTGTCTGCGACTTCACGATGTCACCCTCCTTGGCGTCGTAGCCGGCGAGAGCCTCCTTGAGCGTGAAGTTGTCCGAAGGCAGATAAGAGATGTAGTTCCAGCGCGGTGTGCCGTCCTCCTTTGCTCCACGTATGGTGAGCTTGTGTGATGTCGGGTCAACCACCGGTCCTGAGATATGCAGGTTCTGAGGTGCCGAACTATGTACGAGATACATCTGGTCATTGTCAATTTCGGTGAGCTGTCCCACCCATCCATTGCGCTTAGTCCATGATGCGAAGCCATACTGCTCGCTCTTCACCTGGTCGTCAGAGGTCCACTTGCCGTCGGCAAGAAGCTTGTTGAGGTCAGAGAGCTTGTCAGAAGCGATGTTTGTGGAAATCCACGTCCATCCCTCGTTCAGGCTGATGTTCTGCACGCGATAGTCCTTAGCTGTGAACAGCACTGGCTGTGACGGACTGCCCACTACGGCGTTGTTCTCGAAGCTTATAGGCTTCTCGCTCTGTGCGATGTAAGTCTGTCCTGTGCTTGCGTCCCAGATGCGGAACTCAAGGTCGGAGTTGTTGCCATCGTTAGAGTATACCGTGAGCATGGCGTAATACATATCGTTCTGCTTGTAGTAGCGGTTATTGCAAACGCCTACGCACTTTCCGCCGCTGAACGCAGCGAGCATATCCTCGTCGTCGGAAGAGTAAACCTTATTAATATACAGCTTGCCGAAGACAGACATATTATACTTGAAGTCAGCCGGATTGACCGTCCACTCAGGTTTCTCGCCTTCCACCTTGACGGTGAGCTGCAGAGCCTCCACCACGTTGTTGTCGCCACGCAGATAGAGAGTCTCGTCGTATGTGCCGATGTTCAGACTCGGGTCGATGGTAAGAACGATGTCGGCAGACGAAGTGGGGTCGATAGTGCCGCTTGCGGGTTCTGCCTCCAGCCATGAAGGAAGGTTCTCAATGGTGAAGTGTTCTATAGAACCACCCTTGTTGAGTGCCTTCACCTTGATTGTCTTCTCCTCGTTGAGCTTCTTCACTACGGTGAGAGCGTTGTCGCTCCACTTCAGCTGGTTACGGTCGATGTATGCGCTCCATGTTATCGGCGAGAGAATCTCGTTGCCGTTCTTGTCGCGTACACCGTCAACGGTGAACTTCACGATGGTCTTCTCGATACGCTCGTAAGGCTCCTTCAGGTTGATAATGAGAGCGTCGTTGTTTACCACGAAGTCGTAGAGAAGCTTGCTCTCAGGTCCCTTTGCCTTGACAGGAGCAGAAGCCTTGGTCTCTACGTCGCCTCCTACAGCCACAGCGTCAGGCACCTTCTGTGTCGGGTCAGCCTGCTGCTTCTGGTCCATAAGAGAGAACTGGAGTTCCTTGACACCCTGCCACTCGATGTATGTCTCGAACGGATAGTAAGCCAAGAGTCCCTTCTCGGTGCCGTCGAGTCGGTTGCTGTTGCCGTTCTCCACGAGCGTCTCGCTCTTATAGAGATTCCATACACGCACCTCGTCAATCTCGCCCTTGAAGAAGTTGTCGGCTGTCTCCTGCTGGAGGTTGTCCGCCGGTGTCCATACACGTGCGCCGAGATGGATGTAAGCCGCTGCTATGCCACCGAGGTCAGCTGCCTCGAAGTAAGTGTTGAGCTTGCCGTCCACATAGATCTGACCGCGTCCGCTTGTGCGGTTTACAGCCACTGCCACGTGGTGCCAGTCGTTGTCTGCGAAGCTGCCGTCACATGCCACACGCACTCCATTGTTATGGAATACCAGTCTGCCATCCTCCAGATTGAGAGCGAAGAGATTGAGCGAACCGCCCATTTCCTCACCGTCGCCACGTCCGTTGGAGATGATGGTGGCTGTCTGCTGTGCATCGTCAGCCTTAAACCATGTCTCGATGGTGTAGTCCATGCTATTGTCTACGACACATGAACTGCCCGAAGAGAGCTTCAGATACTGGTCCTTGCCGTTGAACGCTGCTGCGCGTCCTTCGGGATTAGCCCATTCGCCGCCTCGCATCTCAAGGTTAGCACCGTGTGCCTTGTCGGCAAGAACGCTGCCCTTAGCCTCCGACATCGGATAGTAAGCGATGAGATTGCTTTCGGCTCCGGAGAGCATTGTCAGCGAGTTGGTCTGCAGACGTGCCGGTGTCAGCACCTTGTCCCAGATGCGTGCGCCGTGCATCTTGCCTGCGAAGTGTCCGTTTCCGTCCACGCTGGCTCCGAACACGTAAGCGCCCTCGCCATTATACTCGCCCACCTCAGCTGCGCTGATAAGCTGCTCGTAGTTATAGTAAGCCGACACATTGCCCTCATTGTTATATACGAGAGCCACGTGTGCCCATGTGCCCTGCTCATAATCGAACGCCTTGTCGCTGACGATGGTCTTGTCAGCCACCTTCACCTTCAAGCGGTTGTCGCTCGTCGTGGCAAGTTCGATAGAGCTGTTGGCGTTGCCCTGGCTGAAGAGCACAGCGTCCTGAGGCTTGTCTGCAAGTGTCCACATCTCGATGGTGAGGTTCTTGCCGCTCCAGTTGCGCTGGAATTCAGATACAAGTTCGTCGTTCTGACCGTCGAGGCGTACGCTTACGCTATGGTCAGTCTGTGCTCCGTTGCGGATGCCCGTTACCGAGAAGTTGTTGTCAGTGAGCAGTCCGTCGGCTATCGGCTCGTTGAATGTGAGCATCACCTCGTCGTTAACGGTGAGCACGCCGTTCGCCGGCTGTGCGCTACCGAAGAGGCGCGGGTTATACATATCCTTGATGCCGCTGTGTACGGCAGAATAGTTAAATACCTCCTCATTGTTGATCATGCTCGTACCCACGGTGCGCAGGTCGTAACGCTGATCCTGCAGGTCGTCAAGGAACCAGCGATACTTGATGGTGCCGGCGTCTGCCGCCTTTATCATCTCGGCGTTCATGCCGTTGGTCAGTGCCTGATCATAGAGAGCCTTGTCGTTATAGTAGCTCATGAGCGTGGTCCAGTCGTTGTCGCTGCCCGACGACGGCTTATACTGAAGCATGATGCGATGGAAGTTGTCATAGTTGACATCGAATCCGTCAATCACTACGTCCATGTAATGCTTCTGCACGCCGTTCACCTCTGCCGTTGGCAACTTGGTGTTGTACGTCCAGTTGTCGGTAGGCTTCTTCAGGTTCACGTCTGTGGCTGAAGGAGTGAAGTGTACGCTGAACGTCACGTCGTCATAGATGTCGCCCTGGAAATCAGTGGGATCACACTGACACTGCGACTGAAGCATCAGTCGGAGATTGTCATAGTTCATCACCGAACCCTTGCGCACCTCGAGCGTCTTCGTAAGCGTTCCGCCTGCCGGCACGAGCAATGCTCTGCCGTTGCCGATCGGTGCGCCGTCGATGAGCAGCTGTGCTCCGTTAGGATTGCTGCTGTCGTCGATTACGAGGTTATACCAGTTGTCGTCCTGCGACTCAGAGTTGTTGCGCAGATAGAGTGTGAAGTAAGCCGACTTGCCAGAAGGAACATTCTCGATGAAGTCTTTCTCCACGGTTATCTCCGGCACCTCCATCTGAACGGTAGCCTCATTGATGACGTGCTGTCCCGGCTCGTAATACTTGGTCTTGTATTCGCCCTCGTAAGGACAAGACGTAGCGCCGCCACGGGTCTTGAAGATGAACGTTGAGAAGGTCTGTCCCTCCTCGTCCTTCATATCCTTGTACTTGATGTACTGGTCGCCATTCTTATATCCTGCCTCGCGGCATACGTCTACAGAGATGTAGTCAGAGCCTTCCTCTGCAAGGACATAACCCTTGCAATGGCGTGCCGTCTCCTCAGTAGAGAACTCGCCGCCGTGTTCAGTGGTAAGGCTCTCGTCTACAGTGAGCACCATACCAGTGCCATTGAGTGTCCATCCGAAGTTGTTGGTGAACTGAGCGCCAATCAAGATAGAGAAGCGTTGAGTCTCCGAACGTCCAACCTCATACTCCTCAGAGTATTCGTAAGAAGCACCGCCCTGGAACGAATGGTTCTGCATGAGTTCTGCCTTCACCTTCTGTTCCTCGTTATTGCGAAGCTGCATCTTCCAGTTGTCAATCGACTGATTGAGGAACATGATAGTATCCTCCTTCAACGGCTGTCCTGCAGGAGCGTAAATCTTGTAACTCGGTCCGTCGAGCGGGTCGTTGGCATTGGCACCCTTAAAAACCTTGTCGTTGTTGCTCTTGCCGAAGTTAGGATCGTCAGCTGCCAACTTCGAAACGTAAACAGGGAGTTTGGTGTTGTTAGCCATAGCCTGGAAGTCAACACCTTCAGCCTGCTGATGCAGCAACTTGTTGCGTACATCCTCAAGTTTAGGCAACAGCACCTGCTCTATGTGTACCTGCGGATAGGTGAACATAGTGCCATACTTCTGCGAAAGTCCCAGACCAGTAGTCTTCACAAGCAGATACTCGCTGTTTTCGGGAGTAACATCGCCGAACAGTTCGTATTCTGAAGGATTGGCCTGATACATCTCACGTGTGGTAACGGCGATGTTTTCGGTCTTGCCCACGCCGATATTAGTAGAATAGCCTACGAAGAGGTCGCCGTCGCTTCCCACATACTGCGGGTCGCTACTTGTCTCGAAGCGTGTGGTAGTGGTCATCGTCTTAGTGTCAGAGTCAGTACCACCGATTGTCTCACTGTGAGAAGCGCCGAATGAGAATTCGTTCTTCACATCGTTCTCGTTCACCACTCCGGCACCAAGACCGGTGAAGGTGATGACCTTGGCACCAACCTTTGCCTCGTTGTTCAATACTCCCTCGTTAGTGACATTTCCCTCATACGTACTTGTAGAAGTAACTGTCACGCCCTTCTCAAGATAAGCATACGAGTTGCTTCCCGGCGGGTCGCGCAGCACGAAGAGCACCTTGTCGGGTCCGTTCGTAACGAAGTCCGAACCTAAAGTCTTTGCACCAATTACGATAGCCTTAGTGTTGCCCTTGCCATCAAAGCCACCCTTCCAGTTGATTGTTGTAGAAGATGTGCTTTCGCTGTTTTCGCTGTAGGTCATATCCATAGCGGCAGAGCGCAGAGCCGAGGTCATTTCCGGGTTGTTCACCTGGAATGTCCATTCTGCCTCACCCTTCTCGTCGGTAGTGATGTCTTCTTGCGTTCCGTACGCAATGTCGCCTCTACTGAATGACAGCTTAGCCTCAGGCGTTGGCACGATGTCTTCCTTAACGCCATCCTTACGTCTGCCGTCCTTATCCTTATATTCGTACACCTCCGCTGTGGTGATGTGATAAGTGACGTATTGTCCCTGCTCGTATACTGGCACGCCGAGTGTGTAAGGCTGTGCAGCATTGTCAGGATCGTAGGTCTTCACCTTTATGGTCTTTGTCTGATCGAGTGTAGAGATGCTAAGTTCTTCCTTTCCGAAGAAGTTCTGAAGCTTACCCTTCACCTTCTCCTTCACGATGATTGACGGAGTGTAGCGCTTGATGAACTGCTGCTTCTTGTTGTAATATACAGTGTCGCTGCAGTTGACAAACTTGCCCTGCGTAGAGATAGAGTCAACATAAGCATTCACCTCGCTCTGCTTTGCAAACTCGTTGCTGAGGTTGAGGTCTTCGCCACTGCCCGGGATGTTGTCATGGCCCGGCACCACTACATTAATCTTATACTTCTCAGGAATGAGGTCGGCGTAGAACTCACCCGTCTCGGCGTCAGGATAGATGGTTATCTTGTTGCCGTCGTAAGCCACGCGGTTCTGGTGCTGCTTGCTTACGTACACGCCCTTAACGTGATTGAGTGTGGTTTCGCGAGCCTCAGCCGTCATCTTATAGGCATCGTTCTGATATGTAAGCTCGATGCGGATGTCGTCAGCGAGGTTGTTCTTCGAAAGCGAGTGGCCCACGGGGAACGCCTCCTGCTTGGTGCCGCCGGCAACACGTCCGATGTAACGTACTGTTGTTACGTCAAAGATTTCGAATCCGTTGTCGTCGTCCTGATAGTTGCGGTCGGTGCCGTCGCTGTTGGTCAGCTTGCCGCCGTTCTCGAACGTATGGTTGGCGAGCACTGCCTTCACCTCGTGCTGTCCTACGGGTACGCTTATGGTGAACTGTCCGTGAGCGTCGGTCTTCACGATGTTGCTCTTGCCGTCCATTACGGTGACTCCGTCCACGGCGAACGACACTCCCTCTACGGGCACGTTGCCGCCCTTATACATCACCTTACCCGAAATTTTGAACGACGACTTGTCCGTGAAGTTCACGGTGTGGCTCTGTGCCTGCGAGTTGATGAGGCGCAGCTCCTTTGCCGATGCAAACTGATGTATGCCGAGTGTCGGCACAATCATATACGTAGTTCCGTTGCCGGTGTAGGGCAGCGAACGAATCTGATAAGAACCGTCTGTAGCTGTGTAGCTGCTGTAGCCGAGCTGTGCAGATGTAGGAATGTCTTTCGAACTGATAGTAACACCCGTAGCCACACCATGGTTCATGTTATACTTAGTGCCCTTGTACGAGATGTCGTAGAAGGCATCGTCAACCGAATAGTCGAAGGTGTAGTAAGCCTGCAGACCGTCCTCATTACCTACGAGGTAGCGGTTGTAGTCGCTTGCGATGGTGTCAGCGGTGAGCGCCTTGTTCCACAGACGCACCTCGTCGATGGCTCCTTCGAAGCCTTCGCCCATCACCACCTTATTGTTATTGCCCGTAATCTGAGCCGTACGCTCGGCTTCTGCCACAGCCTGACCGTTTATATATATAATAAGGTGTGTGGCGCTTGCCACGGCTGAGAGATGCACGAACTGAGCGGAGGAAGCGTAGTCGCTGAGCTTCTTCGGTGTCTTCAGCGTCTGGCTGCCAGCTGTGAACTCAATCTTCTTACCGTTATATGCCAACTTGTACATGCCCGGCTTCTCGATGATGGTGCCTTCCTTGGCTGCTCTCACCCATGCCTGAAGCGTAACTGCCTGCGTGGCATCATTCAGAAGCTGGTCGTTGTCGACGGTAAGATTAGACGCACCGGTGAACACGTATGACTTGCCCGGAACGCCCGAACCTTCCGTAGGCTCAGCACTTACCTTGGCGCCCGACACAGCCTGTCCGCTCTCGAACGTCACGCGTCCGTAGATGTCACCCGTCGGTGTGCGGAAACCAACGTCAGTAAGTACCTCGTCGCTCTCAAGCAGATTGCCCGAGCACATAACCTGACCCTTGATTTGATAGTCGTAGACCACGCCTGGAACGGCATTCACGTCGTTATAGTAATAGTCGTTCTGAGCCTCGTTGCCCTCAGTAACGGCTATCTGCTTATAGTCTGTATCAGGAGCGCCATGCTCCTTGCGGTTGATTACGAAGCGCTCGAAGTTACCCTTGCTGCTCCATGCCAGTTCAACGCGGTCAGAGTAGTAGCCCTTGCCGGCTGTAAACGTAACAAGATTGCCTATGCTTGTTGGCATTATCGTCTCCGGTGCTTCCACTGGTGTCAACGTGCCGTAAGCCTCGGCAGGCTTAACAGCTGTCTCTTATACACATCTCCGAGCCCACGAGACTCGA